>Ga0182012_10000052_pt1 | contig 120765 bp, 117 predicted proteins | sample 612S2SmetaG_FD_120486 | JGI IMG/M metagenome (GOLD analysis project Ga0182012, IMG submission 120486) | Permafrost microbial communities from Stordalen Mire, Sweden - 612S2S metaG | ecosystem: Environmental > Terrestrial > Soil > Wetlands > Permafrost | place: Sweden: Stordalen | collected... | reverse complement strand
CGGCCTCGGCGGGCGCGTAGCCCTTGCCCTTGCGGGTGACCACGTGAAGAAACTGCGGGCCCCGGAGTTTCTTCACGTTGCCGAGCGTGGTGACCAGCGCCTTCAGGTCGTGCCCATCGACCGGCCCGATGTAATTGAAGCCCATCTCCTCGAACAACGTGCCGGGCAACACCATGCCTTTCAGATGTTCCTCGGATCGGCGCGCGAGCTCCCACACCGTGGGCATCTTGCCCAGCACTTTCTTGCCGCCCTCGCGCAAATGCGCGTACATGCGACCGGACAGCGCGCGGGCCAAATAATTCGACAACGCGCCCACGTTCTCGGAGATCGACATGTCATTGTCGTTGAGGATGATCAGAAGATCCGTGGGGGAGGAGCCCGCGTGATTGAGCGCCTCGAAGGCCATTCCGGCGGTGAGCGCACCGTCGCCGATGATCGCGACCGCACGCCGATCCTCGCCCCGCTTGGCGGCCGCGATGGCCATGCCGAGCGCCGCACTGATGGAGGTGCTCGAGTGGCCGACGCCGAACGTGTCGTAGTCGCTCTCGCTGCGGGTCGGGAACGGCGCCAGTCCCTGATCCTGTTTGATCGTATGCAGGAGCTCGCGGCGCCCCGTGAGCACCTTGTGCGGATACGCCTGGTGGCCAACGTCCCAAACCAAGCGGTCATCCGGTGTATTGAAAATGTAATGAAGCGCGATGGTGAGCTCGACCGTGCCGAGCCCCGCAGCGAAATGGCCGCCGCGCGTGCTGACGCTCTGAATCAAAAACTGGCGCAGCTCATCCGCCAGCTCCAGGAGTTTGGATGCCGGGAGCTTGCGCAGGTCGGCCGGCAGGTGGATGGACTCGAGCAGCGGATAGGTGTTGGGTGGCGGGATCATTTGGGCCAGTTTATACTGCTACGAGCCTTCACGGGAAATGGCCGCGGCGCGTTGTGGCATAATCGCCACCGTTGCACGGCAACGTTGCGGCAGAGCGGGGCTGGCCGCTATAGTGATATGTGGGTTCAGGGCAGCCTTCCCTATAGCACTTGGGTATTTTGCGCCACACCACGTCCCAGTGTGTTATCCCGCTGACTTTCCGAGAGACTGCTCGTATGGATTCCGGCATTTCAGATGAAGCCTACCAAGACCAGATCCTCCCGCACGTATCGCGCACGTTCGCGCTGACGATCCCGCAATTGCCCGAACCGCTGCGCGTGGCGGTGGCCAATGCCTACCTGCTTTGCCGCATGGCGGACACCATCGAAGATGAGCCGGCATTGCCCCCCGAACAGACGCTCGCCTTCCTGGAGCGGTTCAAGGCAGTGGTTGCCGGCCGCGCGGATGCGGCGCTCCTGGCATCGGAGGTGGAGGCGCACCTGTCGGACCGCACGCTCGCGACCGAGCGCGACCTCATCGTCAATATGACGCGCGTGTTGAACGTCACCGACTCGCTGAATCCCCCGCAGCGGTCCGCCATCCAGCGCTGCGTCGATCTGATGTGCTACGGCATGCCGCGGTTCCAATCGACGGCCAGCATCCGGGGACTTCCCAAGAAAGTCGACCTCGACGAATACTGCTACTACGTCGCAGGCGTGGTGGGCGAAATGCTCACCGAGCTGTTTTGCGACTATTCCGCAGGCGCCGCGCGGAATCGGGCGGCGCTGCAGGGCCTCGCCGTGTCGTTCGCACAGGGTCTGCAAATGACCAATATCCTGAAGGATGTGTGGGAGGACAGGAGCCGAGGCGCCTGCTGGCTGCCGCAGGAGGTGTTCACCCCGCATCAGGTCGATCTCGCCCGGTTGACCTCCACGCCCCGAAATCCCGGGTTCGATGCCGGAATGGAAGAGCTGATCGGGGTCGCGCACGCTCATTTGCGCAATGCGTTGGATTACACCCTGTTAATCCCCGCAAGCGACGCCGGGATACGGCGCTTCTGCCTATGGGCCGTCGGGCTCGCGGTGCTTACATTGCGAAAAATTCATAAAAATCCCGGCTTTACGGCCGGATCTCAGGTCAAAATCTCGCGCTCAGCCGTGACCATGACGCGAATTTTGACCGACCTCTCCATCCGCAGCGACTTCATGCTGAGGCGCCTGTTCGCATCAGCGGCCCGCGGGCTGCCGGTGGCGCCGCTTTCTGCGACGCGGCGTACTCATTTTGCGCAGCCGGGGTTGCGCACCGAGTTCGATCCGAAGGCCGGCGAGCCCAACGCGGACGAGCAATTTGCCGCCCGGGAGGCCGAGCCGCTGCGACGCCGCTCCTACGGGAGTTCGGGCTCATGATCCGCATCGCTCAAAAAAAGTCCATGACTGCTGAGACCGACGCGCCGCCCCGCGCCGACGTGGTCGCCCTCACGCTCACCAAGACGGTGTCGAGCCTTCTGGACCGGGCCATCGTGCATGCCCGCGATGCCATGATCGCCAAACAGAACGCTGCGGGGTATTGGCTGTTCGAGCTCGAGGCGGACTGCACCATCCCCGCCGAATACATCATGATGATGCACTTCCTGGACGAGATTGACACGGATCTCGAGACCAAGATTGCCGCATATTTGCGGGCTCATCAGCAGCCGACCGGCGGCTGGCCGCTGTACCACGGCGGTGAGTTCAACATGAGCTGCACCGTCAAGGCCTACTACGCGCTCAAGCTCGCGGGTGACGACGTGACGGCAGCGCACATGGTGCGGGCGCGTGCGGCGATCCTCGAGCGCGGCGGCGCGGCGCGATCGAACGTGTTCACACGCATCGCACTCGCGCTGTTCGGGCAGATCCCCTGGCGGGGCGTCCCCTACATACCCGTCGAGATCATGCTGCTGCCGAAGTGGTTCTTCTTCCACCTCGACAAGGTGTCGTACTGGTCCCGAACCGTCATGGTGCCGCTGTTCATTCTGTGCACCAGGAAACCGCTCGCCAAGAACCCGAGGGACGTGCACATACGAGAGCTGTTCACGACTCCGCCCGAGATCGAGCGCGATTATTTTCGCGACGCTCGCCAAGGCGGCTGGTTGGGCCGGGTGCTGCTGGTCCTCGACCGGCTGGCGCGGCGCATCGACCCGTTCATTCCCCAGTCGATGAGGGAACGCGCCACCCGCGAGGCGGAACAGTGGATGCTCGAGCGTCTGAACGGAGAGGACGGGCTCGGGGCGATCTTTCCCGCGATGGTGAATGCGCTCGAAGTGATGACGATTTTGGGATACGCGGCGGACGACCCGCGCCGAGCGACCGCCAAGCGCGCATTGCAGAAACTCCTGGTCGTGGGACCGTCGAGCGCCTATTGCCAGCCCTGCGTATCCCCCGTGTGGGACACCGCCTTGACCAGTCTCGCGATGCAGGAGGCGGGATGCGCGCCGTCTGCCGAGGCATCGGCTCGTGCGCTCGATTGGCTGCAAGCCGAGCAGATTCTCGACGAGCCGGGCGATTGGCAGGCCGATCGGCCCAATCTCAGGGGGGGCGGCTGGGCCTTCCAGTTCGCCAATGACTACTACCCCGATCTCGACGATACGGCGGTCGTAGCCTGGTCCATGCACCAGGCACCGAATGCCGCGGACTACGCCGAGAACATCTCCCGCGCGCTCGACTGGCTGGTGGGCATGCAGAGTGAGAACGGCGGCTTTGCCGCGTTCGATGCGGACAACACGTCGTATTACTTGAACAAGATTCCGTTCGCCGACCACGGCGCGCTGCTCGATCCTCCCACGAGTGATGTGACCGCCCGGGTGGTGACCGTGCTCGCCCGCATCGGGCGGCCTGAGGACCAACGCGCCCTGCAGCGCGCACTCGCCTACCTGAGAGCGGAACAGGAGCCGGATGGCTCATGGTTCGGCCGTTGGGGCACCAACTACATCTATGGCACCTGGTCCGTGCTCACCGCGTTCTCGCATGCCGGCATATCGCCCGACGATCAGGCCGTGCGCCGGGCGGTGGGCTGGTTGAGCGGGCGGCAGAACCCGGACGGCGGGTGGGGCGAAAGCAACGACGGCTACAAGAATCCCAAGGACGCCAACGCGCCGAGCACGCCTTACCACACGGCGTGGGCGATTCTGGGACTGCTCGCCGCGGGCGAAGCGGCGTCGGAGACGGTACGACGCGGCGTCAATCATCTGATGCGCGCGCAGCAGGCCGACGGCCTCTGGAGCGACCCGACTTTCACGGCGCCCGGCTTTCCGCGGGTGTTCTACCTCAAATACCACGGCTATTGCCGCTATTTCCCGCTGTGGGCGCTCGCCGCCTATCGAACGCTGACCCGAGCCGGAACCACCCATTGAATGTGGCGGGCGTCGTCGCGGCGCTCGATCGAGAGGCGCGTACACTGGGACCCGCCGTGCACGACAAGGCGGGAGTGCAAATCCTCGCCGACGGGACTCTCCGGGCCGTGAGCGGCATGGGGTGCGTCGCGGCCGGCATGGCCGCCCGCGCGCTGGTCGAAGCCGGCGCCACAGCCCTCGTCAGCTGGGGTATGGCGGGAGGCCTCGATCCCGAGCTCGAGGCCGGAGCGATTTGTCTTCCGCGGGAGGTGGTGGCACCGGACGGCATGCGGTTCCCAACCGCTGCCAGTTGGCGCGACACCCTGATGGCTTCGATCGCCTCGTATCGGCCGGTGGCGCCGGGCGCGCTCCTCACGTGCATGCACCCGATCACCGGCGTGGCCGCCAAGCAGGCGGCCCATCGCGAAACCGGTGCTGTGGCAGTGGACATGGAAAGCTCCGCCATTGCCGAGGTCGCCGCCGCGAGCCACGTGCCGTTCATCGCGATACGCGTCATCGTGGATACCGCGCGCGATGCGATTCCCGATTCGGTGACCGCCGCAGGCGAATCCGGCCAGGTGCAGATCGGGCGGCTGCTCCGGGGTCTCGCTCGATCGCCCGCCGAAGTCGTTCCACTCGTGCGTTTGGCGCGCCGCTATCGCCTCGCCATTCGTTCGCTGCGTGCCGTCGGCAAGCTCGGCCGGCTCGCCCCCCCTGCGATGCCCGAGGCTCGCGGCGTTCGATGCACGGAGCCTCGCGGGTGAGGGCGCTGGTCACCGGCGCAACCGGGTTCGTCGGTGCGGCGGTCGCGCGGGCGCTGCTTGCCGACGGGTGGGATGTGCGCGCGCTGGTGCGCGAGGGTTCGGATCGAAGCAACTTGAGTGCGCTTCCAGTCGAGCTCGCGGTCGGCGATCTCACCGACCCGCGCTCGCTCGAGCATGCCGTCGCCGATTGCGCGGCGCTGTTCCATGTCGCCGCCGACTACCGGCTCGGGGCGCCCGATCCCGAGCAGCTGTATCGGGCCAACGTCGAAGGCACGCGCAACATCCTGATGGCGGCTCGCCGGGCGCGCGTCGAGCGGGTCGTATATACCTCGAGCGTCGCAACCATCGGCATTCCAGCCGACGGCACCCCCGGTGACGAGCGCACGCCCGTCGCGTTCGAGGCGATGATCGGCCACTACAAACGCTCGAAGTTTCTCGCCGAGCAGGCGGCGCTCGAGGCGGTGCGCGACGGCCTGTCGCTGATCATCGTCAATCCCTCCACTCCCATCGGGCCCGGCGATGTGAAGCCCACGCCGACCGGGCAGGTGGTGCTCGATGCGGCCGCGGGCCGCATGCCCGCCTACGTCGACACCGGACTCAATGTGGTACATGTCGATGATGTCGCCGCGGGACACCTCCTCGCGCTGTCCCGCGGGCGCACGGGCGAGCGCTACATTCTCGGCGGCGAGGACATGACGCTCGAGCAAATCCTGGGCGAAATCGCCCGCATCGTGGGGCGCAATCCGCCGCGGGTGCGGCTGCCGTACGCACTGGTGCTGCCGATGGCTTATGTGGCGGAAGGCGTCGCAAGAATCTCGGGGCGAAGCGGCCGCCTCACTCTGGAAGGCCTGCGGATGTCGCGCAAGCGCATGTTCTTTTCCAGCGCAAAAGCCGAGCGTGAATTGGGGTATTCCTGGCGTCCTCCGGCCGAGGCTTTCGCAGACGCGGTCCGCTGGTTCCGTGGCCGCGGATGGATTCCCTAGGAGTTTGGGCGCGGCCCATGAAGCGCCGGCCGGCGCGGGCGGATGAATCGCAACGCCCATCGGGCGAGTGCCGGCACCAAGCGCGGCCGTAGCAAGCGCCGATCGTACGAGCTCATCCGCCGCTCGTTCTCCGACAGGCAGAGGTCGAGAAGCTCGGCCACGCTGATATCTTCGTGCACGGATTTGGAGGCGGTCAGCGTAAAGTTATTGTCCGCGGACGAGCCGCCGACACTTTTGGCGATGCCGATCCGCTCCCAGACCAGGTAGATCCAGACCGCGAACACCTTGAGCTCGAAATACGGCCGCCGCCAGATGGGCATCGTGCGCCGGTGCCAAGCCGCCCAGTTGACGAAGAACAGGATATGGCGTGCCTCCTCCTGGATCACCGGCTCGAAGGTATCGACCAGCTCCTCCGGAAAGAATCCAGATCGTTTGGCGGAGGCAAACAGCCCGAACGCGAAGAAGCTGTCGATGCATTCGCTGTAACCGGTTTTCATGAATGCCCACTCCGGGTCTCGCGGCGCCGGATAGGGCGGCTCGGGCGCGAGCTCGATGCCGTACGCCTGCACGAGGTTCGACAGTACGTGCTTGTGCCGGCCCTCCTCGAACGCATTGAGTTCCACCGCCCGACGCAGCAAAGAATCGGAGACTTCGGCGGTGTAGGAGGCGACGTTGAGCCGCGCACGGCCCTCGGTTTGCACCGCGATGTCCCAGATGGGCAGCGACACGAGCCGCCCGCGCGCGTCATCGTCGAGCGGCGGCCAATCGATCACCGCCGGCTTGTAGGGATTGAAGGTGTCGAGCAGCGTCCTGCAGAACAAGACCCGGTGGGCGTCGCTGCCGAGGCGGATCGGGCCGCCGGGAAATTCCTGGCGCTCGTTGCCGTCCGCCGTGAACGTCGACGAGGGTGAACTCATGGTGACGACTCATGAGGCCGCAGGCTTCGGGAAGCGGCGGCCGGCGCCCCGGCAAAGTCGGCGAAGCCGCCCAGCCTCACCGTGCCGTTGCGGCCTGCGCGCACGATGTCGGGCGAGGTGAGGGCCTCCATCTCGTCGCGGTACCGGTATCCCGGCGCCGAACCCGCGTAGGCACCGGTGGCGGGATGCAGATAAATCTCGGAGAGTCCCTCGGGCAGATGCCGCAGTAGCCCGGCGAGCCGCGCCCGCGTCATCGCGCCGGACCAGTGCAGACCGAACACGCGATCGGGATAGGCGAGGCCCGCCGCGCGAAGCTGCCGCTTCAGCAGCCATGCGAACGGCGCCGTGATGAGCGTCGGCGCGCGCGCCGTCGAGGGCTCGATCTCACGCAGCACCGAGAGCGGTTCCTCGGGAACGCGCACCGCGCGTACGCCGAAACGTTGGCCGATCGACGCAATCATCCGGCCGATCGATGGATGCAGATGGAAGTGCTTGTGCGCGTTGCAATGATCCAGCGTCAGTCCCGTGGCGGCAAAGGCCTCGAATTGCGCGCTGATCTCGGCGCTCAGCTGACGGCGCGCCCGCGGGCTGCACGCGATCTCTGCGCCCAGCGTCGCCATGTCGGATCGAAAAAGGCCGTCGGCGCCAACCAGCCTCGAGACCTGCGAGGCAGGCAGCGTCGGGCGGCCCTCCACCAGCACGATATGCAGTCCGACTCGAAGCTGCCGCATGCGGCGCGCACACCGTACTGCATCGGCGGCCGCAGCTCCCGATACCATGAGGCTGGCTGCCGTCAGAATTCCGCGGGAATGCGCCGCCTCGACCGCTTCATTGACCTCGTGCGCTGCGCCGAAATCATCCGCGGTCACGATCAAGCGCTTCACGCAGCGTCCCTAACCACGGGGTCGACCGACCCATCGCGGGCGACGTCGAAGCTGTCGTCGCGCCATTGAACGCGGCGCGTGGCGAAGGCCCACGCCCACAGCGTGAGACTCAGCATGTCGCGCAGCGGCAGCAGCAGCAACTGATGTGCCGGCGGGAAGTTCGATCCTCGGACCCGAAGATGCAGCATGACCCTGGCGAGGCCGGTGACGGCCAGCAGGGTGATCGCCGGAAGCGCAAAGCCGGCGAGCAGGCATCCCACGGCGGCCACGGGCACCCCGAAAGTTACCACGGAGAGGCTGTAGCCGACCGGCCGCACGATGCGAATCGTGCGCAGCCAGCGCAACTCATGATGCACGAGCTCGCTCAAGCTCCGCTCATCCACGCAAGTCTCGACCACGACGTCGGAGAGCACGGTGCGCAACCCCAATGCGCGCGTCAACTCGCCCAGCCGGTAGTCGTCGGCGAGCTGGTTGGCGATCGCGGCGAAGCCGCCGATGCGCCGCAGTACGTGGCGCCTGATCGCGATGGTCGCCCCGAATGCGAACGCCCGCGATCCGAACATGGCCGCGACCCGGACCGAAGGGGTGAACCAATCGTTGATGAACAACGAGCCGAGCATCGACCAGAGCCCCTGCATGGGCCGGCCGAGATACGGGCAGGTGACGATGCCCACCGCCGGATCGGCGAGCGGGGTGACGATGCGGGCAAGGTAGTCCCGGCCGACGCGCACGTCGCTGTCCGAGATCACGAGGAGGTCGTGCCGCGCGTACGGCATCATGTTGATGAGATTGCTCACCTTGCGGCTGGTGCCGTGCTGCCGGCGATCGACGGCTATTTGAATATCCACCCGCGGAAATTCACGCGCGAGGCGGGCAACCACGGCGATCGCCGGATCATCGGGGTCACAGACCCCGAACACGATTTGAAAGCGCGGATAGTCCTGGTCGCAAAACGAATGCAGGCATTCGTAGAGCTCGTGCTCGTCGCCGCAAAGCGGCTTCAGCATCGTCACCGGGGCGTCTTTGCGCAGCAGCGGACAGGCGGGGTGGGACTTGAGCCGGGTGCGCACCGCATAGGCGGCCAGCACCGTATAGAGGGCAACCGCGGCCGCTAGCGCCGTGCCGACCCAGGACATCCATGTGTGTGGACTCACCATCACCGACGAGCTCCCATTGTGCGATTTGGGCACGCCCGCGGGCATGGCGGGCAATGCCTCGGCAGGCTGGCGCGTCCGTTCCGCAAGACGCTATGATCCGCCGATGACCGCCGGCTGAAACGCCGGCCCGTTGAGGCTATCGAGATGGACGAAGCTGGGCGTGCGAACCGGATCGCCAATGGGGATATTATGGCAGATTCGGACGCGTTGATTCTCGTGGACCAGGAGGACCGCCGGCTCGGCCATTTGAGCAAATCGCTCTGCCACGAGGGGCGTGGTGTGCTGCATCGAGCCTTCTCCTTGCTGATCTTCAACGCCCGCGCCGAACTGTTGGTACAGCAACGCTCCCCCCGGAAGCGCCTCTGGCCGCTGTATTGGTCCAATAGCTGTTGCAGCCATCCGCGCCGCGCGGAGACCATGGATGTCGCCACTCGGCGACGTCTCTGGGAGGAGCTCGGCATCCGCTGCGACCTCAAATTTCTGTTCAAGTTCCAATACCACGCGCAATTCGACGCGACCGGGGCCGAACACGAACTTTGCTCCGTGTTCATCGGCCGCTCGGACGCCGAACCGACGATCAATCCCGAAGAAATCGCCGATTGGCGCTGGGTCGGTCCCGAAGGCCTACAGGACGAGATGGCGAGCGCCGACAGTTCGAGGTATACGCCGTGGTTCATGCTGGAATGGGCCAGAATATGGCGAGATCATCGGGCAGATGTGCTGGCTTTTCGCGCTTGATGAGGCAATCTTAATTTGGCCTGAAATATCAACCTGACGCCCAAATCGTCAAAGCCGCGGTAACATAGGACATGGCAATACCTCTTCTGCAAATGTATCGGGTCGCAAAATACCTCGCCGGGCGCAAGCTACGGGGCGACAAGCGTTACCCGCTGGTTCTCATGCTGGAGCCCTTGTTCCAGTGCAATTTGGCGTGCGCCGGCTGCGGCAAGATCGATTACCCCAAGGAGATCCTGCAGAAGCGGGTCAGCGTCGACGATGCCTTGAAGGCCGTCGACGAGTGCGGCGCGCCCATCGTTTCGATTCCGGGAGGCGAGCCGCTGATCCACAAGGAGATGCCGCAAATCGTGGCCGGGATCGTCAAGCGCAAGAAGTTCGTCTACCTCTGCACCAACGCCATCCTGCTCGCCAAGCACATCGACGAGTATCAGCCGTCGCCGTATCTCACGTTTTCCATCCACCTGGATGGCAACCGCGAGCGCCACGACGAATCGGTCTGCCAGGAAGGTGTATTCGACAAGGCGGTCGCCGCGATCCAATTGGCCCGCGACAGGGGCTTCCGGGTCACCATCAACTGCACCCTGTTCAATGGCGAGAATCCGGATCACGTCGCGGAGTTCTTCGACACCGCCATGAGCCTTGGTATCGAGGGCATCACGGTCTCGCCGGGCTACAGCTACCATCACGCGCCGCGGCAGGACGTGTTCCTGGGCCGCCATGCGAGCAAACAGTTGTTCCGGGAGATCTTCAAGCGCCGCCGGCCGTCGGGCAAGGGCTGGTCCTTCAACCACTCCGGCCTGTTCCTCGACTTTCTCGCGGGCAATCAGACCTACCAGTGCACCCCCTGGAGCAATCCGACCTACAACGTGTTCGGCTGGCAGCGTCCGTGTTACCTGTTGTCCGACGAGGGCTATGCGCCGACCTACCGCTCGCTCATCGAGGACACTGAATGGGACAAGTACGGCGTGGGCAAGAATCCGCGCTGCGACAATTGCATGGCACACTGCGGTTTCGAGGGTACGGCGGTCAACGATGCGTTCAGTCACCCCGTGAAGGCCATGCTGGCCTCGCTCAGGGGACCCCGCGTGTCCGGTCCCATGGCCCCGGAGTTGCCCTTCGACTATGCCGAGGGCGCGGTCCCCGGCACCGTCGCCACCGTTTCGGTCTCCGAGATCAAGCGGATGGCGCGCGAGTCGGACGAGGGCCAATCAGTCGCGGCTACGCACTGAGCGACCGCCGCCCAATCAATGCATGTGAGCAACGCAGCCGATCGTCGCGCCCCAGTCCGGCCTCCTGCGGAGGATGACGGAGCCTTCGCAAAACAACTCGAGGTCTGGCGCGTCCGGATGGAGGGCGCGCTCGACCGGCGGCTTCCCGCTGCGACCCAAATCCCGGCGCGTCTGCATGAGGCCATCCGCTACAGCGTGTTGGGCGGGGGCAAGCGCATAAGACCCGCGCTCACGTTCGCGACGGCGCATGCCCTCGGACTCTCGGAGGACCAGGTGGAAGCCGTCGCCTGCGCGATCGAATTGATCCACGTGTATTCGCTGGTGCACGATGATCTGCCCGCCATGGACGACGACGATCTGCGGCGCGGCCGTCCGACCTGCCACAAAGCCTATGACGAGGCGACTGCGATCCTGGTCGGCGACGCGTTGCAACCGCTGGCCTTTCAATTGCTCGCCCGCGATTCATCGCTCCCGCAGGCACCGGCGGTGCGCCTGCGCCTGATCGACATGCTGAGCGAGGCGAGCGGCACGTTCGGCATGGCGGGGGGGCAGGCGATCGATCTCGAGGTACAAGGCAAGAAGCTCGATGTTGCGGCGGTCGAGGATATGCACGCCCGCAAGACCGGCGCCATCATCAGCGCGAGCGTGCTGATGGCCGCCGCCTGCGCACCCGATCTGCCGGCGGCGCGCCACGAGGCGCTCGCCCGATTTGCCGCGGCGATCGGCCTGGCATTCCAAATTCAGGACGATCTTCTCGACGTGCTCGGCGACGTATCGACGCTCGGCAAGGCCACCGGGGCCGACCGCGAGCACGCGAAGCCGACGCACCCCTCGGTCATCGGCATAGAGGCATCGCAGGAGCGCGTGCATCTGCTGCACCACCAGGCGCTCGAAGCGCTCGTCCCCTTCGGCGAGCGCGCCGCACCGCTGCGCTCGCTGGCACATTGGCTGCTGTCCCGCAGCTACTGAGGAACCGGCGCAGCCGATGGCGCGCCTCGGCGGCTTTGCCGCGTCGCACACCTTATGTCTCCGGTTGGCAACGGTTGACTCTTTTCCCGATTTGCCAGAATGTGACAGCCAGGAGGGCATAATATGTTGCATCACGCGATCAGTCACGCGCGCCTCATGCGCGAATCGACTGACCGCGTGCAGGCGGCGCTCGCGAGCGCGGATGCCGGCGAACAATTGATCGCGCGTCGCGTCCTCGAGAATCCGTATGCCTGGAGCCTGTGGGAGCGCGAACATTCCAATCTCATGCGCAAGCTCGCCGACTGCGGTGCGCGCATGCAAGTCGGGGAGCTCAAACAGACCACGTTCCGCCTGCTGCACGGCAAGGCGCTGTTTCACTATCTGTCCAAGAGTTCGGTGCGCGGCCGGCAGCGGCAACGCGTGATCGCGCACTTTCGTCCGGGCCGAAGCTACGAAGCGGCGATCATTTCCGAGCATGGCGCGTATCTGCGCAAGGCGTGCAGCCATCTTTGCACCAGTCACCTCGGCGCGGACGTGGTGCGCGACCCCGCATTTCTGGATCCGATGCAGCGTTACGAGGAGCTCTACGCCGAATATTTCGATCTGTACTGCGCGTGCTTGATTGCAAATTCGAACGAGGCCGAGTCGCAACGCGCGCTGCTGCCGCTTCTCAAACAGCAGCTGCAGGAATACCGCCAGGCGATCCTCGATCCGCGGGCGGCGCAGCCGTTCCTCAAGCGCGAGGCGGATCTGCGCCGCGCCACCGGCGACACGCAGCGGCTGAAGAGCCTGGTGATGCGGCCCAAATGACCGCTTGACCGGCGCCCCTTGCGCGCTGCGCCCGGTCACTGAATGGCGAGCTTGCGCTCCTTCAGCGAGGGCGGCGTCCATTGGTAGATCCAAGTCTCGGTCAGGGGCCGGCCGTCGATGCGCAGGTAGAGCCGCAGGTCGATGGGCTCGATGGAGTCCTCCGGCGGCCGCACATCGAACAGCGCCCGGTATCCGCCGAACTCCGCGACGAAATGCGCCGTGACGTGTTCGGTGGTGCCTCGCGATGCCGTGATCACCGCCTCCACGGCGGAGTCCTTGGGGAGCGCGCCCAACTCGCCGCCGGCGAAGTCGACGGCGAAATGCCACGAGTAGTACTGGCGCTTGACGCCTACGGTGCCGCCGATTCCTGTGCGCGTGGCGATCGTCTGTCCGAGCGGCGACGAATAGGGGGTCTTGATGCCCCAGTACAGGCGGTAGCCGAACAGCAACTCCTGCCCGGGCTTGGGCTTGTCCGCCGGATTCCAGAAGGCGACGATATTGTCGAAGGTTTCGTCGCTGGTCGGGATTTCGACGAGCTGCACCGCGCCCTTGCCCCAGCCGCCGTTGGGTCCGGATTTGGGTTCGACCCATAGACTCGGCCGCCGGTCGTAAAACACGCCGTCGTCCTGGTAGTGATCGAAGTTGCGGTCCCGCTGCAGCAGACCGAACCCCCGCGGGTTGTCGTCGAAATAGGAATTGAGATGCAGTTGCGCCGGATTGACCAGCGGACGCCAGATCCACTCGCCGGCACCGGTCCACATGGACAGGCCGTCCGAGTCGTGAATCTCCGGCCGCCAATCGTTCGCCGCGCGCCGGTCGTTCTTGCCGTAGAAAAACATGCTGGTGAGCGGCGCGATCCCGAGCCGCTCGATGGGCTTGCGCGGGTAGTACGCCGTATCGATGTTCATGATCTGGGTGCCGCCCGGGGTGATCTGAAAGCGCAGCGCGCCCGCGATGCTCGGCGAGTCGAGCAGCGCGTACAGCGTCAGGGTGCCGGAATCCTTGGCGGGCCGCTCGAACCAGAATGAAGTGAAACGCGGAAATTCTTCCGGGCGGGCAAAGGCGGTGTCGACCGCGAGCGCCCGCGCCGACAGGCCGTATTGGCGCGTGTCGCCGCCCACGGCGCGGAAGTAGCTCGCGCCGAGGAACGCCGCCACGTCATCTCTCCAGTCGGTGATGAATTGCACGCGGAATCCCGCAAAGCCCGCGCGATCCTTCATCAGGGCGGGGTCGACGCCGCTCTTGTCCCACTCGAACATCGCCGGGTCGTAGACGATCTCGTGCGCCTGACCGTCGATGACTTCGTACATGTGTACGGGCTCGGTGAAATTGCGGCCGACGTGGAAGAATTGCAGGCGGAAGGCAAGACCTGCATCCGCCCAGAGCGCATGGTCGCCGCGGAACCGGATGGACTGATACTGATCGTAACCGAGTTTTCCCATCGGCGGCGGAAGCGCGTCCTTCGACGGCTGGAAGGCGTTGCTGGCGAGCCAATGCGCCTGACCCTTGAGCCAGGCGAAGTCGAATGCCTGGGCGGGGGGCGATGAGGCCGGCGGGGCCTGCTGCGCGGCGTCCGCGCCGGCGGTGCGCAACAGCGGTCCGCCTGCGATTGCCAGCGCCAATCTCAATACCGAGCGACGATCGGTCATGGGTGTGAAGTCCTTCAGATCAACAAAGTAGGGGACGGCGCATCGGGCAGCTGCGCGAGCTGGTTGAGCAGGCGGGCGCTGCCGGCGACCTCCACCCGCTCCACGCGCGTCAGCCATCCGAGCGCCTCCTCCAGGGAGCGGGCATCGACGAGCTTCTGCTGCGCGGTGAAGGCATCGGGGTCGGGACGCCCGGGCGGATCGACGGGACGCGGAAGATTACCATCGACGTGCGCCAGCCGCGCTTCGCGATTTCGCGCCAGGAATTTCAGTCCGTCGTCTGGAAGGATGTGCGCCGTGGCGATCAATTCCCCGCGCCGCGCCACGAGCGCGGGCACGTCGAGCTCTTCCGGCGTGCGCAGCAGCGCGACTCTCGACAGAGCGCTGCCGAGCCATTCGCTGCCGCTCGCGCGCGACAGCGGCACCGACAGCAGAAGTCCGAGCAGCGCCGGCGATACCCAGGCGAGCAACGCGGGCGAAAGGAACCAGAATACGGCGGCCGCCATGGCGGCGAGCAGCATATCGCGTCTGTGGAAGTGCCAGGCGTCGCTCCAACTCGTCCCGCCGCCGTCCCGCCGCTGCGGATTCCAGCCGGAATCGCGGCCCAGGAACACCTCGAAGACATGGCGGCTTTGCAGCATCATCATGACCGGTGCGTAGAGCGCCGACAGCACGACTTCGAACAGGAAGCTCGCGCCGATGCCGACCACCCCGCCGCCTGCGCGCCGGTGCCTGGTCGAGGTCAGCGAGTAGATCAACCCGAGCATCTTCGGAATCAAGAGCACGAACATGCTGAACCAGAACAACGCCATCATCAGTTCCACGTTGAACCGCGGCCAGGTCGGAAACATCTGGAAGTCGTGATTGAAGTATTCCGGGCGGATCAGGTGCGACTGCACGGCGAGTGCGAATCCGATGCCGAGCATCAACAGCCAAAGCGGGGAGGAGAGGTAGCTCATGATCCCGATGCCGAGATGCAGCCGGCTCGCGAAGGAAAAGCCCGAGGCACCGATGATCTTCATGTGCTGCAGATTGCCCTGTGCCCAGCGCCGGTCGCGGATGGCCACATCGATCAGGGACGGCGGGGATTCCTCCCAGGAGCCGCCGCAGTCCGTGGTCATCCGCACCTTCCATCCGCCGCGCCGCATCAGCGCAGCCTCGACGAAATCATGCGACAGGACATGGCCGCCGAAGGGCTTGCGTCCCGTGAGCTCCGGTAAACCGCAACACTCGGCGAATGCCCGCACACGGATGATGGCGTTGTGCCCCCAATAGTTGCCGCTGTCTCCCGACCAGGCGGCCAACCCGCGGGTGATGACCGGTCCGTAGACGCAGGCGGCATACTGCTGCAGGCGGCCGAAAAAAGTGCGTGCCCCGATCAGCTGCGGTGCGGTCTGCAGAATGCCCAGCGCGGGATCCGCGTGCATCATCTGCACGAGCCGCGTGAGGGTCGTTGAATCGATCAGGCTGTCGGCGTCGAGCACGATCATGTGCTCGTAGCGTCCTCCCCAGCGGCTGACGAAGTCCTCGAGATTTCCCGATTTACGCGCGACGTTGCGCCAGCGCCGCCGGTACCACACCGGCATGACCGAGGCGAGCGAGCGCCGCAACCGGTCGATCGCCACGGTCTCCCGAATCCAGGCATCCGCATTCGTGGAGTCGGACAGGACGACGATCTCGAACGCGGCCTGGGTGCCGATCCGACCCAGCGCCTCGGCCATCGCCTGGAGCGCCGCGGTGGTGCGGGTCGGATCTTCGTTATAGATCGGCATCACCAGCGCGGTCAACGTGCCGCACGCGTCCCCGTCCGGAGCCGGCAGCGGATCGCGGCGCTTCGATGCGCCCGCGAGCACCGACCCGGCCGCGAACGCGATCCAGGCGAGCGATATCGCGAAGAAGAAAATCATCAAGCCCTGCAGCCAGGTCATGCTGGCGAACCGTACCACCTGCAGCATCTGGTACACACCGTAGACCGTGACCCCGATCGCGATCGTGACCAGAATGATCCGGGCGAATATCACGGCGGCGGAGGCGTGCGCCGCCACCCGATGACGCCGCGAGAAGCGCAGATCCTGGGACGGCATGCTGAGCCGGCTCTCCGGCGGCATTCCGCCCGGGGATTCGGCGGGGACCAGGCGTACCGCCGAGCTCAGATTGAGGTCCATCGATAGAGCCAGGTTTCGGTGATGGGAACGTCGCCGCGCAGGACCCGCAGGCGCAGCTCGATCAGGTCGGCATTGCTGGGGTCCACCTCGAAACCGGCGCGCAGGCCGTGCAAGGCGCTGTTCGACACCAGCGAGACATTGGAGATCCTGCCCGCCGAGGCACCGACATCGACCCTCAGGCCCTCGGCTTTGTCGCCCGCGCCGACGATGTCCAGGATGAAGACTCGGTGCTTGCCGTCGAGGCTCGCCCCCGAGCGGGTGGCAACGACCTCTCCCATGCCCTTCGGCAGCGCCGGCTCCGCGAGCCAGATGAGCTTGTACGCAAGGCTCAAAGGATGCCCGGCCTGGAGACCTTGCACGGGCCGCCAGAAGGCGACGATGTTATCGTTGCTCTCCCGACCCGACGGGATCTCGACCAGCTCGACCGCCCCCGGGCCCCAGTCGCCCTTCGGCTCCACCCAGGCGCTCGGCCGCCGTTCGTACAAGTTATCGAAATCCTGGAAGTCGCTCTGATCGCGCGAGCGCTGCACCAGACCGAAGCCTTGCGGCGGACGGGTGGTGAACGTGGACACCTCGAGCTTGGTCGGGTTGGCGAGCTGCCGGAAGATATGCTCACCGGAATCGGAGGTGATCTGCAACCCGTCCGAGTCGTGAACTTCCGGCCGATAGTCGTCCAAGCGCCCTCGATTGGTCTCGTCGAACAAAAACATCGAGGTGAGCGGCGCGATGCCCACGACGCGCGTGTCGGTGCGTGGGAACAGGGTAAATTCGATGTCCATGACCGTTTCCACGCCGGGCGTCACGGTGAAGCGGTATGCGCCGGTGGTGGAGTCGCTCTCGAGCAGCGCGTCGATCACGATGGACTCGGCACGCGGCGCCGGGCGCTCGATCCAGAAATGCGTGAACGCGGGGAACTCCTCGCCGGCACCCTCGGCCGTATTGATGGCCAACCCCCGTGCGGACAGGCCGTACAGCAGATTCTTCGCCACCGCGCGAAAGTAGCTCGCGCCTTGGAACACCAGGAACTCGTCCCACGCCTTCTTCGAGTTGATATGGCCGACGAGACGGAATCCCGACAGCGGCAGCGACACCTGGCCCCCGGCATGTTCCGCGATCGGTCCCATGGCGAACATGGCGGGCGTCGCGATCAGATCCTTCGCCAATCCGGACTCGACGGTGGACACCGTGACCGGAGCCGTGCGTTGATTGAAGCCCGCGCGCAACAGCTCGAGCCGAAACGGCAGGCCCTCCTGACGCCAGATGGCGGCGTTGCGATCGAACAGGATGGCGTGGTATTGCTCCGGGCTCATCTTGTCAAGGTCCGCGGACAGCGCGCTCGAGCGCGGCGTATAGGGCTTCGCTGCCAGCCGCTTGGCATCGGCCTTGAGCACCTCGAAACTGAATGGATACGTGGCTTCGGACCTGGCCGCAGGGGACGCGGGATCGGGTTTGCGCGCCGCCGGCGCCGCCGCGATCGATACCCCGGCGGTCAACGTGAGCACCACCCAGGCGCTGGCGATCGCAAATCGCAATGTGGCCACTCCGTTAGTCCAGAAAAGCCGCCGGCTGGCCGTAGATGAGCGAGCGCATCGCTTCCCCGGGCATTGACCGTGCGGCGGATTCGGATAGTTTAACGCGATGGCCACATCCGTGCTCCCCCCAGAACCGAGCCCAGAGCTGCAGCCCACCGAACCCCAGAGCGCGCCGGCGGTCCTCATGGTCCGGCCGGCGGCCTTCGGGTTCAATCCGCAAACCGCCGCGAGCAACGCCTTCCAGCACCCGCCGCACGCTCCCGCAGTCGTGCCGGCGACTCTCGCAAGCGCCGAGATTCAGAGCCTGGCGCTGCGGGAGTTCGACCGGCTGGCCGGGTCGCTCGAGCGGTCCGGTGTGGCGGTGATCGTTGCCGAGGATACGCGTGAGCCGGAAAAGCCCGACGCGATCTTCCCCAACAACTGGGTCAGCTTTCACGCCGATGGAACCGTGGTGCTGTACCCGATGCTGGCCCCGAACCGCCGTGCGGAGCGCCGGGAGAACGTCCTCGTCAAAGTCGTTGGTGCCGGGGGCTTTCGCACGACCAGAACGGTGGATCTCTCCGCACGCGAGGCACGCGGCCAATTTCTCGAGGGCACGGGCAGTCTGGTGCTCGATCGCAGGCGCCGCGTCGCCTACGCCAACGTGTCGGCGCGCACCGATCTCGATGTGCTGGGCGATTTTGCCCAGCAGCTCGACTACGATGTGGTGACCTTCGAGTCCACGGACGGCGCGGGACGATCCGTGTATCACACCAATGTGATGATGGCGATCGGGACCGCATTCGCGGTGCTGTGCGGCGAGTCGATTGCCGACCGCGACCGGCGCGCGGCGGTCCATTCGATGCTCGAATCGGGCCGCGAAGTCATCGAGATCGGATTTGCGCAGATGCAGGCGTTCGCGGGCAACCTGCTGGAGCTCGCGCCCCCGGGTTCCAAGGTGATCGCTCTGTCGACCACGGCCTGGGCAAGTCTCGGGCCCGCGCAGCGCCGCGCGCTCGAAAGGCACGGCCGCATCGTGGCGACGGACATTCCCGTCATCGAGCGCTATGGCGGCGGCGGCGTGCGCTGCATGCTGGCGGAAATTCACCTGCCGCGCCGGATGTAAGCGCGTTACCCATGCTGGAACTCGGCATCAAAAGCTTGATGGCCTATCTCCTCGGAGCGCTGCTCGGCAGCTTGATCCTCGGGCACCTGCGCGGCGTCGACATCCGCCGCCTGGGCAGCGGCAACGCGGGGGCCACCAATGCCTTGCGCACGCAGGGAAAGCTGTTCGGGCTGGCCGTGCTCCTGATCGATGCGGGCAAGGGAGTGCTCGCGGTGCTCTATCTGCCCGGCGCGCCCTGGCCCGCCGCAGATCCCGCGGTGTCGCGCGAATGGCTCACGCTGGCGTGCGCCCTGGCCGTGATCCTGGGCCACGTTTATCCCGTCTGGTTCTCGTTTCGCGGCGGCAAGGGCGTGGCAACCATGATCGGGGTCATCGGCGCTCTGGAACCGCGGCTGCTCCTGCCGGTGTGCATCGCGTGGCTCACGGTGCTGTTGCTCACGGGCTACGTGGGACTTGCCAGCATGCTCGCCGGCGCGGCACTCGTCGCCTTCGTTTACGTGACCGAGCCGGGCCATCAGCCGCTGCTCGCGTTCTGCGTTGCGGTCGAGCTCTTCGTGGTCTTCACCCATCGAGCCAACATTTCGCGCATGCTTTCGGGGCAGGAGCACCGGGTGCAGAAGCTATGGCTGTTCCGCTCCCGAACCGCGTAGATCCGCGGGCGCTGTTGACGCTCCTGGCGGACGGCGGCACACGCTCGAGTGCGAGGCTAGCGCGCGAGCTCGACACCGGCCGCGGCGAGATCACGAAGCTCGTCCGCAAACTTCGCGCCGCGGGAATCGACATCGGCGCCGCCGGCGGGCAGGGCTACCGGTTGCCGGCAGCCGTGGAGCTGTTGGATTCCGCACGGATCCGCGCCGGGCTCTCCGAGCGGATGCGGCCGAGGATCCATCGCCTGGACGTGCTGTTCGACGTAAATTCCACCAACAGCTACCTGCTGCAACTCACGCCGCCGCCGTTGCGATCCGCAAATGTCTGCTCGAGCGAGCTGCAGCACGCCGGGCGGGGCCGCCGCGGCCGAGCATGGATCTGCCCGTTCGGCGGCGGTTTGGCCCTGTCCCTCGCCTGGTCATTCGCCGGCGCCGACACGGCGGATCCGACCTTGAGCCTCGCCGTGGGTGTGGCGGTTGCGCGAGCCTTGCATCGGCTGGGCGCCCGGCACCTCCGGCTGAAGTGGCCGAACGACATCTGGCTGGGCGATCGCAAAGCCGGCGGGGTCCTGGTCGAGCTGCGCACGGAGGCGGGCGGGCCTGCTCACGTCGTGATCGGCATCGGGCTCAATGTGTCGTTGTCGGCCGCTGAGCGGCATGCGATCGAGTCTGCGGGCGTGCGGGTCGCGGCAGTATCCGACGCCTGCCCGGGGCCGGTGTCGCGCAATCTCCTGGCGGCGGCTCTTTTGGATGAACTTTTAAGTATGCTGGATGAGTTCGAACCGAGCGGATTCGCCCCCTTTCGCGCGGAATGGACGGCGCTCGATGCGCTCGCCGGGCGCAGGGCACGTGTGCTCACGGGAGAGGGTGCGGTCGAGGGGACGGCGCGGGGGGTGGACCGGGATGGCGCGCTGTTGCTGGAAGTCGGAGGGCAGCTGCAGCGGCACGTGTCCGGCGAAGTGAGTCTGCGCTTGAATGAAGGTGACGGGTGACTATTCTTAAAACCATCGTGGTGTGCCTGGCGCTCGCCAATGTCGGCTATTTCCTCTGGAATCGCGGGGTCGGCGATCAATCCCCGTTGTCGGCCGCAGGCTCTGCGCCGGCTGCCAGCTTGAAACTCGCCTCCGAGTCGTCCGCCACTGCGCGGCCGGTTGCGGTTGCCGACACCAAGGCTCCGGCTGGGATTGCCGGTGCCAGCGGCGGTGCGCCAACGGCGTCTGCAACGGCGTCCGCAACCCCGTCGTACGCACCGGAAACGGCCGGCCTGCTGACCGACGTGAAGCGCTGCATCAGCGTGGGGCCGTTCCGGGACGTGGCCGAAGCGGCGCACGCGGCCACGACGCTGCGCGGCGGGGGCTATGATCCGCGACAGCGGGTGGCAGAGGGTGAGGTGTGGGCCGGGGTATGGGTCTATCTGCCCATCACGCCCTCGCGGAGCAGCGATCAAATGCAAGCGAAGCTCAAGGCGGGGGGTATCGACGATGCGCTCGAAATGCCGGGGCCCAACGAGGGGTCGGTGTTGTCGCTCGGACTGTTCAGCGATTCGAAGCGGGCGCAAACGCGGATCTCGCAAGCACAGGCCCTGGGCTTGAATCCCGGGATTGCCGATCGCAAGCGGACCGGGGATGTGTACTGGATCGACATCGATCTGAAGCCGACGGACAGTGTATTGAAACCCGCGGATTTGCAGACCGATTCCGGCCGCATCGTGCGTTTGGAGGTCAAGGGGTGTCCGGCGCCGGCCGGCGGGGCGGCCCCATGACCCGCCGCGAAAGCACCTGGCGCATCCTGACCGTGCTGGGTGGAATCGTGGGTTACGGTTGCCTGGCGGCCTTCCTGAGCCTCGTCGGCATGCAGGTCTATTGGTGGTTCAAGGAGGGTGAATGGACGCACATCAGTCTCGGCGATGGAATTCGCGCCGTGCTGAACCGCCTGAGCATTCCGGACGATGCCAGCAGCCGGTTGGCGAGGCTGTCGCACTGGCTCGATGCGCCGGTGGATTGGCTGGGATTGCACAAGGTGGTCGAGGTGCTGCCCGCATCGCTCGCGCTGTTCTCGATCGCCATTTTGGGAAATTTCGTGTTCGTCTACGGCACCGATCGATTGCGCGGTGGCCGGCGGGGCGGATGATCGCGCTCCATCACGTAATGCGCGAACACATAGCGCCAGGGAATGGCCACATACACGAGCACGACCATCGCGCAGGCAAAGATCGAAGGCTTGATCGACTCGTCGATATGGCCCGCCATCCACTGCGGCAAGGGAACGAGCAGGAGCCAAAGCGTCTTCCACGCCACTTCCCACAGGAGCACGGGCAGCATCTGCAGCGGATAGCGCAGCCCAAGCAGGCAGAGCACAAATACATGCCCCGCAACACATACAGGCGAAACAACGAAATCTGATTCATCGCGAGCTCCTGGGAAGTCATCGGTCTACCCCACGTCCTTGAGGATTTTCTCGACCACGGCTAGCCGGGATTGGATCTCGGCGAGCACGTTGCCGAACGAGGAGAGCGCGCCCGCCACCTCGGCCTGTGCGCCCGCGGCCTTCGCCGCGATCTCGCGGTAGGCTTCATCCTGGCCGAGGCGCACCCTCGCCTGCAGCACCGCGGACACATATTTCATGAAAAAAACCAGCACGGCGGCGGCGGCCGGAAAAAAGAATGCTGCAAGGAATACGTTTTCGTTCATGGTGAAAGACCCTCTAAGGTTCGGATTTGGCCGTCAGGGACTGCGCCGCATCGGCGATCGCCGCGGGCGTCAGGGAAAAGGTGAAGTCACGGACTTCGTAGTAATTGAGCGCCTTGCCGTCGCTGGACAGTTCGAGCCGGCTGGCGACCAGGCCGGCTTCTTCGAGCTTCTGCAGATGCAGGTGCAGCAGCGGGCGGCTGATGCCGATCTCGCGAGCCAGCTGACTGACGTAATTGCGTCCGCCGCCGACCAGTACCGCGATGACCCTGAGCCGGTGCGGGTTGGCGAGCGCCGCGAGCGCGGCGAGCAGACGGTCTCCCGGAGTCAGAGATTTTTCTTTCATGCGTAATAAATATCTTACACATGATAGAAAGTCAAGCGGTCTGTGGAGCCGTCGCTAAAACGACGCTGATAGGCTGAGCGTGTAGGCGGCGGCTCGCCCGCCGTGCAACGGAATCGGTTCGCGGCGTCGCGTCCGCAGGCGGGCGGTACATGAACGTGCCCCCCGACAATACACCCCGTGCCGCCCATTCTCGGCTAGGCTTGAGGCTAAGTCCCTTTGCAAGGAGTTGGTCATGAGGAAGCGCTTCGGTGTGACGATGGCCGCGGCCGTGCTGATGTTCCCGCTCGCGCTGTGGGCGCATGCCAAACTGCTGAGCACCACCCCGGCGGCCGGCGCGGAGCTTGCCGCCGCGCCCAAGGTCCTGACCTTGGATTTCAACGAGAGCGTCAAGCTCGCCGTGCTCAAAATTTCTCTGGCAGGGAAGGATCTGTCCGTGCCTTACGACGGCGACGCCTCTGCGGCGCATGTCACCGTGCCGCTGCCGGCACTCGCTCCCGGGACTTATCAGATCAAGTGGAGCGCCCTGACCGTCGACGACGGCCATGTGGTCAGGGGCGCATTCTCGTTCGTGATCAAACCGTAGCGTCATTGGACGTCGGTGTTTGGGATGTCTGCGCCGTGATGGTGAAGGCGGCGCTCTATGCGGCCACGTTCGCGGCCGCGGGCGGTGCATTATTCCTCTGTTACGGCGGCGCTCTGCTCGGGAACGACGAACGCCGCGCGATCGGGCGACGAATCGAGATCTGCGCTGCCGCCGCCTTCGTTTTCAGCGCCCTGCGTATCCTGGTAACCGCCGGATCCATGACGGGGGATGCAACGGGAATGTTCGATTCGAAACTCATCCATATGGTGTGGCATTCGGGCGAGGACAGCGCCGTGATCACGCGGATTGCGGGATTGTTGCTGGCCGTGCGCGCGGCGCTGCCTTCCCGGCCGTCTCCGGCGCCAGCGGCGGTGGGCGCTGCGTGCGCTGCGATGTCGTTCGCCTGGGTGGGACACGCGCACTCAACGGGAGATCCCTGGACGGTGGCCTGTATCGCCCTGCATGTGCTGTGCGCAGCCTTCTGGATCGGGGCGCTCGGGCCGCTTGCGTTCCTGGCCCGCCGCGCCGATCCACGGCGGGCCGGTGCCGCCGCGAGTCGTTTCGGGAGGGCCGCCATCGGCGCGGTGGGTGCCCTCGTGCTGGCGGGCGTCTTTGCCCTGGTGCGGTTTCTGGGACACGCTTCCGCGTTGTGGGAGAGCCCCTACGGTTGGGCGATGTGCGGGAAGCTCGCGCTGGTCGCCGGCCTCTTGAGCCTCGCGGCGCTCAATAAATTCAGGCTCACGCCGCGGCTGTCGGCCGGCGATGCAGGCGCCGCGCGGAGTCTCGAGCGATCGATCCACGCCGAAATGGCGCTCGCGGCACTCATACTGATCGTCACGGCGACGATCACGACGCTGATCGGGCCGCCGGCGCTCGGATGATCACTTCGCCAACTGCTTGCGCAATCGCTGCAGTTCCTTGCGGCGTGCGCCGCCGGTGTGGGGGAACGAGAGTTTCAGGTCGGTCATGGTGTCGAGTACGATGCGGGAGACGATGAGGCGGGCGTTTTGCTTGTCGTCCGCGGGCACCACATACCATGGCGCGGCGCGCGTGCTGGTGGCCCCGAGGCACTTCCCGTAGGCCTTCATGTATTGCCTCCAGTACTTGCGCTCCTGGATGTCCGCTTCGCTGAACTTCCAGTTCTTCTCGGGTGCGTCGATACGCGAGAGAAAGCGCTTGCGCTGTTCCTCCTTGGAAAGATGCAGGAAGAACTTGATGATGCGGGTGCCGTTGCGGCAGAGGTGGCGTTCCAGGTCCAGGATGGATTGGTAACGCTCCGCCCACAGCGCCTTGCTGCTCTCGACCGATGGCGGCAGATCCTCGGCGCGCAGAATCTCCGGATGCACACGTACGATGAGCACCTCCTCGTAATACGAGCGGTTGAAGATTCCGATCTTGCCCTGTTCGGGCAGGCAGATCGTGGTGCGCCAGAGGAAGTCGTGCTTGAGCTCGGTGGCGCTCGGATGCTTGAAACTGAATACCTGACAGCCCTGCGGATTGACCCCGGACATCACGTGCTCAATGACGCCATCCTTGCCGGCCGCATCCATGGCCTGAAAAATCAACAGCACCGCATAGCGGCCCGATGCGTACAGCAGCTCCTGCTGTGCGCTCAGCTTCTTGACGTGATCTTTGAGAATCACCTGGTAATCGGCATCGTCCCGGTACACGGGATCCGTCTGCGTGGGCCATTGGTCGAGGTCCACCTTGCTGCCTTCGCGGACCCGGTAGGCTTTGGTATGGATGGGCATGGAACGATAAGACTGCATGGGGAACGGAGAAAACGCCAGCGCGGCGGTCGAGGAGCCCCGAACCCGCTCCGCTCGCTGTAGGCGCTTTCTCACAGTCGCTGCGCTTCGAAAGCGTATAGACCGCGACTGTCAGACGGCAGAGCATCCCAATGCCGGGAGAACTGCCGCCGGCCGGCGCAGGGCAAGCAGAAACCATGGACAAACCACCGATGAGGCCGCTGCGCAAGGGGCGGCGGCGAAGGGCGTTGCTCAGTGCGGCGGCGCTGGTGGCGGCGCTCATCGCGGCGCTCCCATTCGCGGCGTGGCCCACGCGCGCCACGGCGGCGGCGCGATCCGAGCTTCCGGCCATCGCAGATGCCTCGAGCGTGGAGCATCATCCGGGAAAGGTGATCTGGGCGGACCTCATCACACCGGACCTCGCGGCTGCCAAGCGTTTCTACGGCGCACTATTCGGTTGGACGTTCCGGGACCTCTCCATCGGCAACTCCGACTACGCAGTGGCAACGCTCGGAGGCCACCCCGTCGCCGGAATCTTGGAGAAATCCATTCCGCCCAACGAGCACCGGCAGCCCGCATGGTTGACGTTCATCGCGGTGCGCAACCTCGAGCAGGCGCGGAGCGCAGCGCGTTCGCAAGGTGCAAAGATTTTGGCACCGCCGAAAACCTATGCGGACCGCGGCGCTCAGGCCGTGTTCTCCGACCCGCAGGGGGCCGTGTTCGCGGCGCTCGCGTCGACCAGCGGCGATGGCCCGGATTATCTCGCGGCGCCGGGCGAGTGGATCTGGAGCTCTCTCTTGACCGAGGATCCCAGCCGCAGCGCTGCCTTCTACAAGTCGGTATTCGGTTACGAGGTGTTCGACCTGCCGAGCGACGACGGTGCCCAGCACGTCATCCTCGCCGCCGATGACTACGCGCGTGCCGGCATTCATTCGCTTCCGCCCGGGCACCGTCATCCGCACTGGATCGGCTTCGTCAGGGTCGCGGATGCCAGCCGCTCGGCCGCGCAAGCGGTGGCGCTCGGCGGCCGCATCCTCGTGGAACCTCATGAGGATCGACACGGAGGTCAAGTGGCGGTGGTCGCCGATCCGGCGGGCGCGCCCATCGGGCTCATGGAGTGGTCGGACCAGTACACTGAAGATCAAGCGGAGCTGAAATGAGACGCCAGTCAGCGCCCCGGAAGGCTGTATTCATCGCCGGCGCGGCGCTTCTCGCGGTGGCGGCATGCGCCGTGGCGGCATGTGCGGTGGGTGTCGGCGGCCCGGGATACGACGGCGGAGTCGGCTACGTGGGCGGCTACTACGAACCCTGGGGCTACGACTATGGCGGCTGGGGCGGCCGCTATCGTGTAGGTCCGCCTCGCGGCGGCTTCGGTCACGACGGCGGGCGGCGTGCGGACGGAGGTCGTCCGACGGGCGGCGGTCACCCGACGGGCGGCGGCAGGGGGGCACCTTCGATTCCCGGCCGGCCACGGCGGTGACTCGGGCAATTGACCCCACGCGTCAATTTGATCAATGATCTGCGCGGCGGCTGGAGAACATTCCGGCGCAGCAGCAACGGATCAAAAAAATAGTGACCACCTCCCGGGTGGGCCGGCCGGCTCGCCGCATCCTGATCGCCAGCATGGTCGGCACGACCATCGAGTTCTTCGATTTCTACATCTATGCCACGGCGGCCGTGTTGGTTTTCCCGACGCTGTTCTTCCCCACACGGGATCATGAGGTCGCAACCCTTCAGTCGCTGGCGACGTTTGCGCTTGCCTTTGTCGCACGTCCGATCGGATCGGCGCTGTTCGGACATTTCGGCGACCGGGTGGGGCGCAAGGCGACCCTGGTGACGGCACTCCTTACCATGGGGTTGTCCACGGTGCTGATTGGCCTTCTGCCGACATATGCCGCGATCGGGGTGTGGGCGCCGGCGCTGCTCGCCGTGTGCAGGGTTGGTCAGGGTCTCGGTCTCGGCGGGGAGTGGGGTGGTGCCGTGCTGCTCGCGACCGAGAATGCGCCGCCCGGAAAGCTCGCCTGGTACGGAAGTTTCCCCCAACTCGGGGCGCCGATCGGGTTTTTGTGCTCGAGCGGCGCCTTCTTATGGATGAGCACGCATCTGTCGGGTGCGCAGCTCCTCGCTTGGGGCTGGCGCCTGCCGTTCCTCGCGAGCGCGCTGCTGGTGGCGGTGGGGCTCTACGTGCGGCTGCAGCTGGTCGAGACGCCGGAGTTCGAACGCGTGCTGGCTCGAGGCGAGCAGGTGCGCGTGCCGTTCATGACGGTGATCACGCGGCACACGCGCGAGCTCGTGCTCGGCACGTTCGGCACGGTGACGACGTTTCTGGTGTTCTATCTGATGACGGTGTTCGCGTTGAATTGGGCCACGAATTCGCTCAAGTTTCCGCGCAGCGATTACCTGGTTCTGCAGATGTTCGGCGTGATGTTCTTCGGCTTGACGATTCCCATCTCGGCGGCGCTGGCGGACCGGATCGGCGGCCGCACGATGCTGATCATCGCGACGCTCGCCATCATGGCTTTCGGATTCGCCTTTGAGCCCCTGTTCGGTGCACACGACCGCACCAAGGTGAGCTTGTTCCTGGCCCTCGGGTTCGCATTGACCGGGTTCACCTATGGGCCGCTGTCGAGCGCGCTCGCGGCGCTCTTTCCCGTCAACGTCCGCTACACGGGCAGCTCGCTCACGTTCAACTTCGCGGGAATTCTGGGTGCCTCGCTCGCGCCCTATCTGGCGAGCGAGCTGGCCAACGACTACGGCGTGAGCTCGGTGGGACTGTACCTGTCAGGGTCATGCGTCGTCACCGCCTCGGCACTCGCGCTGATGGGCGGATCAACCGGCCGCCGAGCTTAGCCAGCGGGCTAGCTGCGCTGAGTTCATCGCCCCCGATTGGCGCGCGATCTCCTTGCCGCCCCGAAATACGATCAATGTGGGGATGCTGCGGATGTTGAAGCGATTGGCCGGCGCGGGCTCATCCTGGGTGTTCAACTTCGCGAACCGGAACTTCGGCTCGAGCTCGCGCGCGGCCGCTTCGAATTGCGGCGTCATCGCGACACAAGGACCGCACCACGGTGCCCAGAAGTCCACCACGACCGGAAGGTCGTTGCGCGAAATGTGCCGGTCGAAGCCGGCCTCGGTGAGATTGACGGGCTTGCCCTCGAACAGCGCGTGGTGACACTGGGGGCAGCGGGGCGATTCCCCCAGACGCTCGGCAGGCAGGCGGACCACGGAATCGCAATGACCGCAAACCACGTGGGTAGGGGCGTTCGGAGCTGCGGTATCGTTCATCGGGACGTTCTCCCGGCGCATGGAATGGTTGCGCCGCAATAACCAATGTGCATCCAGACCTTCACTCATATTCGTTTGCGTGCAAAACTTCGGCGGACATCATGCCCCGCGGTTGAGGCGTTTGTTGCGCCTTTTTCGCGGTTTGCAAGAGGCGCTACCCGCGCACCCATGTGATCGCCCGGCCCCTGGCGCGCCTGTGCTAGAGTCAAGTCGGCTGGCGCACCCCGATAAAACCCCAACTCCGGAAGGAATGCACATGAGATTCCATTTCGTATTTCATACCGTGGTTCTCTTGGCATCGAGTGTCGTCGCACGGGCCGATGAGCCCAAGCCCCCGCCCACCAAGGCGGGGCTGTGGGAAACTCATGGCACGCACACCCAGGAGGGCAAGACCGTTCCCGATCACACGGTGAAAATGTGCCAATCGAGCGATACCACGAAGGCGATGCAGGCACAGGGCGAGGAGCTCAGGAAGAGGAACGAATGCACGTCGCACATCACCCGGCCATCGCCCGACACCTACGTGGAGGAGAGCAGCTGCGCGAAGGGAGCAAACGCCGGGTCGGTCACGAAAGTCGTGTATACCAATCAAGGCGACACCGCGTCGCATACCGAGATGCACATGAATGTGGGCAAATCGGAAACCGTGGTGATCATCGACGCCAAGTACCTCGGTAGCTGCCCGGCGGGCATGAACCCCGGCGACCTGATGATGGATGACGGGAAAATCATCTCAGGCAGCCCGTAGCCGCACGGCGGGAGTCAGGTCGACCCGACCCGGGGGCGTTCGCTCAATCCGAAAGCCGCACGGGCGCGGGCGCAGGGCCCTGGAAGAAGCGCCGCACGATGGGCTCGAACCGCTCGAGCGGCGCGCTCGGATAGGCTGGATCGAACGAGTTCTGATCGTAAAGGACGCAGAACCGCGCCGTTTCCTCGAAGCAGGGATGACCCGTGTAACGATCGCGCTCGTGACGATCCCGGGTGGGATGGTTGGCGAAATGGTAGGCCTGGAATTCGACGTGATGCGTGAGCAGCCAACTGCGCCGATCGGACAGCCACGGTGCGAGCATCTGTGCGGCGAGCAGGCCGTGGTGGTTGTCGCTGAAGGCCTCCGGCAGATCATGAAACAGGGCGACCACGACCAGCTCATCGTCCTCGCCCGCCTCCAGCACGCGCGTCGCGGTCTGCAGGCAGTGCGTGTACAGGTTGATCGGTACGCCGAGCGCGTCGTCGTGCTGCGTGGTCTGCAACATGGCGAGCAGCCCCCGGCCCGGCCCGTGATCGCGCCGGTAGCGGCGCTCAGCGCGCTCGATGATCATCCAGTCATCCGGCTCCGCCTCGGATAGCGAGCGGAAAGCGGCGCGTCCGGGCTCCTTCATGGGCATGCGGTTTGGTCGGCAGGTGGCGTAGGATTGGAGTCTGGCAGCGCACCAACCGAGGGTCAATGGCGAAGGGAGTGGATGCGACGGACATAGCCGGGTGGCTGCAATTGGTCCCGGTGATCAACGCGGCCGGAACGGTAACCCGTCTCGGCGCCAGTCCGATCGATGCAGACGTGATTGCGGCGATGGCCGCCGCGTCGCAACTCAGCGTTGACATGGCGGAGCTGCAGGCGCGCGCGTCGCGGATCATCTCGCAATGCACGGGCGCCGAAGCCGGCATCGTCACGGCGGGCGCGATGGCAGGATTGCTCGCGGGTGCCGCAGCCTGCATCGCCGGTCTCGATCCGATCAAAATGGCGAAGCTCCCCGATACCGACGGGATGCGCAATGAGTTCATCGTCGCGCGCAGTCATCGCAATTCCTACGATCATGGCGTGCGCGCCGCCGGCGCGCGCCTCGTCGAGGTGGGTCTTCCAGATCGGTTGACGGCGTGCGGCGTGCGCGACACCGAGGCGTGGGAGATTGCGAGCGCGATCGGCGAGCGCACCGCCGGGATCTTATACCTCGCGAGCTCCGATTCGCGCCCAGCGCTCGAGCAGGTGGTCCGCGTTGCGCATGCCGCCCGCCTTCCGGTGCTGGTCGATGCGGCCGCGCAACTGCCGCCGGCGCATAACTTGAAACGCTTCATCGAGGCCGGCGCCGACCTCGTGGTGTTCAGCGGCGGCAAGAGCATCGGCGGTCCGTCGGCTTCGGGCATCCTCTGCGGCCGGCGTCCGCTGGTGGCCTCGGCCCTTCTGCAACAGCTCGATCTCGATTATCTCTATGAGGATTGGAATCCACCCGCCGAGTTGATCGACAAGCGCGATTTCCCCGGTGTGCCGCGCCACGGCATCGCGCGCTCGTGCAAAGTGGGCAAGGAGCAGGTGGTCGGGCTCATCGCCGCAATGCTGCGCTTCGCGCAGGAGGACGATACCGCCCGCAATCGCCGCTTCTCCGCGATCACGGACGCTCTGTGCAGCGCACTGCGGCTGCTGCCCGGGCTCGGAGTGCGCGCGATCACGGACGCGGCGCACGCGGATGCGCCGCTGGTGGTGGTTGACATCGGGGCGGACGCCGCCCAAGTTGCGGCCCGGCTTCGTGCCGCGACACCTTCGATCCACGTCGACTCCACGCAGGCGGATGGCGGCACGCTCGTGCTGGTACCGACGTGTCTCAAGATCGAGGACGCCGAACCCATTGCGGCGGGATTCGCCAGGGCGATCGGGGGGCGTTGATGGGAGTGGCCAGCAAACGCCGGATAATTGACGGGTGAGACATCATGCCGCCGCCAACTGCGGGCGGTGCGGGCGTTCTGCGCACCGGTAAGGCCCTCAAGCTGCGAGAGCGCCTTGTAGTGCAGCGCCATGGCCACATCCCGAGCCTGGCGTCTGCACGTGCCGCGGGGTCGCGCCCCGCATCCCCGTCGATAGTCATGGAAGCGACGGCCCGAACCGGAAATTGGTCACGGTCGGGTTACGTGCGCCCGGGAATTGCGAGTCGGGAAAAATTAATCAAATTTCTTGTTTATGATCATATATTTAATAATTGATCGTATGATTGGCGTTTGATATAAGTAGCATTCCGCGCGCGGCGGGAGCTGAGGGAGATGAGCCATGGGTAAGGAGGTGCCTTTGCGCCGGATTCAAAATGAGCGGGATAAGGGTTTCAGCGCCGCGGTGGTGGTCCCTTTGGGCGACACTTCGCTCATCTTCGTTTCCGGCGAGGTGGGACGCGATTCGTCCGGCGCCATCGTCAAAGGGGGCTTCGAAGCCGAAGCTCGGCAATGCTTCGCGAACATTCGCGTCGCGCTGCAGCGGGCGGGCGCCGATTTCAAGAACGTGGTGCGTATCACCGCTTACGTCAAGGATCTCGCCGATTATCCGGTCTACTCCAAGGTTCGCAGCGAAGTGTTCGGTTCCGACTGGCCGGCGAGCGCCTCGGTCGGGGTTTCCGATCTGTTGCTGGGTGCCAAGCTCGAAGTCGACGCGGTTGCCGTCATCGGCCAAGGCTGAGTTCTGAGCCCCTCCACCCCGAGCGCCGGCGAACGGATTCGCGGTATACCCGCGCGCACCGCCATCGAAGATCTCTATCGCAGCAGAACTTCCGGGTCAGCCGCGCTGATGCGCGAGGCGGCCCGCGTGATGCCGGGCGGCAATACCCGCACCACGAGCTTTCATCCGCCGTATCCCGTCGTCATCCAAAGCGGCGATGGTCCCTGGGTGTGCGACGTGGATCAATGCCGCTATCTGGACCTGTTCTGCAACGGACTGAGCCTCATCCATGGCCACGGCTACGCGCCGGTGCGCGAGGCGATCGTTGCAGCGCTGCAGCGGGGTATGGCATGGTCCGGTGCGTCGCGCGAGCAGATTGCTTACGCAGAGATGCTGCGCGATCGACTGCCGGCCATGCAACAGCTGCGCTTCACCAACTCGGGGTCGGAGGCGGGCATGCTCGCCGTGAAGGCCGCGAGGCACCTCACCGGCCGTCCCTACATCGTGAAGGCCGTAGGTGCTTACCACGGCTCTTATCCCGATCTGGAGGCCGGTCTCTACGGCCAAGGCAACCTTCAAGGCCGCGCGCTCATTGCCGACTTCAACGATCTGACCAGCTTCGAGCGCGTCATGGCGGAGCACGGCAAGGAGGTCGCCGCTCTGGTCATCGAGCCGGTGCTGGTGACGGGCCGCGTCGTGGCGCCGCAGCCCGGATTCTTGAAGGAGATCGAGCAGTTGGCACGGCGCTACGGCGCGCTCACGATCCTGGATGACTGCTTGATGCTGCGCCTCGCGGTGGGAGGCTCTTGCGAGAAGTTCGGACTGCAGCCAGACCTCATCGTACTCGGAAAATTCCTGGGAGGCGGCACGGCGCTCGGGGCGTTTGGCGGCGCGCGCGATCTCATGAAGATCTTCGACCCGACACGGCCCCGCGCGGTGTTTCACGGCGGCTCGTTCAACGGCAACCTGCTGGGCTGCGCCGCAGGCATCGCGACCCTGCAAGGCCTCACCCGGGAGCGGATCGAGTACATGGACGGGGCGTGCGAGCGCCTGCGCAGCGCGCTGGCGCAACGTGCCCGCGAGCTCGGCATCGAGCTCGTCTTGAGCGGCACGGGCTCGGTCATCGGCATTTCCTTCGCAGCCGATCCGAAGCGCCACGAGGACGATCCCTCCGCGCTCGGGCTGGCGTCACTCTTTCACCTTGCCTGCGCGAACGAGGGAGTGCTCATCGGGCCGGGCGGAGTGCTTGCGGTATCGACGGCACACGATGCCGCCGCGATCGATTTCGCGATAGCGGCCCTGTCGGCGGCGCTGGAACGGGCCGCCGAGCTCGCCCGCTCGCTCTGAACGAGCGCCGCGCGCGGTTTAGAAATTGACGTTATTGCGGCCCTTCGTGCCGAGCATCGCGCGCGCTTCCGACGGCGTCGCAATCTCGAGGCTGAGCTCCTCGAGAATCCGGCGGATCTTCGCCACCTGTTCCGCATTGGACGTGGCGAGCTTGCCCTTGCCGGCGTACAAGCTGTCCTCCAGCCCGACCCGCACATTGCCTCCGAGCAGTGCGCTCAGCGTGACGAAGGGCAGTTGATGCCGGCCGGCCGCGAGCACCGACAGATAATAGTCGTTGCCGAACAGCCGATCCGCCGTTGCGCGCATGTGCATCAGGTTTTCCGGATCGGGGCCAATCCCGCCCATGATTCCAAAAATGCACTGGACGAAGAACGGGGGCTTCACCAGACCGCGCTCAGCGAAGTGCGCGAGATTGTAAAGCTGTCCCACGTCGTAGCATTCGAATTCGAAGCGCGTCCCCAAAGCGCCCAACTCACGCATGCCGCGCTCGATCTGGGTGAAGGTGTTCGAGAGGATGAGATCCTTGGACGCTTCGAGGTAAGGGCGTTCCCAATCGAAGCGCCACTCGGCGCGCTTCTCGGCAGCCGCGGAGATGTTGAAATTGAACGAGCCCATGTTCATCGACGCCACTTCCGGCGCGACCTTGAGCGCCGGCGCGAGACGCTGATCGAGAGTCATGCCGAGACCCCCGCCGGTCGTGATGTTGATGATGGCATCGGTGCCGCGCTTGATCTGCGGCAGGAACTCGAGGAAACGCTCCGGCGTCTGATCTGGCTTGCCGGTCTCCGGGTTGCGGGCGTGCAGATGGATCATGGCGGCGCCCGCCTCGGCCGCAGCCACCGACTCGGCGGCGATCTGGGCCGGGGTGATCGGCAGGTAGGGCGACATCGACGGCGTATGGATGCCGCCGGTGATGGCGCAAGTGATGATGACCTTGTCGCTTCGTTTCATGATTCCCCCGCCGGCGATCCGCCCGGCTGTTATCGATTCGAGTCCTCGACGCCGGCCCAGTAGCCGTCGATCTGCGGGAGCACGGACAAATCCGCACGCATCGCGGCTCGAGCTGCTTCGGCATCGCGGCTCTGCAGCGCCACCAGCAACGCCTGGTGATGGCCGCAGGCAAGGCGCCAGGCTTCCACCGGATCGCCGGTGATGAGCGAACGTGTGCGCGACACGAACGGCGCCATGCGCAGCCACAAGGCCTCGATCAAGTGCGCGAGCATCCGATGATCCGCGATCCGGTAGATCTCGAAATGGAACTCCCTGTTCAATTCGCCGTAGGCCTGGCTATCGTCGGCGCGGACGGCTGCGGCCATCGACTCGTGCATGCCGCGCAACCGCTCTATTTGATGCAGCGTGATGTTCTGCGCTGCCAGCGCGGCCGCATTGCTCTCGAGCAGGATCCGAAGATCGAGAATCTGCTGGATCTCGCGACGGTTGAGGAGCGGAACGCGTGCCGAGCGGTTAGGCAACGCCTCGAACGCGCCTTCCGAGATCAATCGCTTGATCGCCTCTCGTACCGGGGTATCGCCGATCACCAGAAGCTTCGCAAGCGAGCGCAGGGTGACGATCTCGCCCGGCTTGAAGGTCCCGGCCAGCACCGCCTGTTTCAAAGCGGAGTAGGCCCGACTGTTGTCGGTTTCGGACGAGGATGCGGCCTTCTGCGTTTTGGGCACCCCGCCCGTCGAAATATCATTCACAGCTTGTTCTGCCCGGTCCACGCCACGCCCTCAATGACCCCCGGCGTCATCTTACCCGCAAAAAACTAAGATCGAACATCAAATATTTGATCAAAGATGAAAATTATGACAATACTTCGCCCAAGGCCAATACAGGCCGCAGGGAGAAGGGATGAAGAACACTGCCTGGGCGGCGCACGCCGGCGCCGCCGTCTTATTCATCGAGCTCTGGAGTCCGCTGTCCTCGCCCGCCTTCGCGGCCGATGCGGACACCCCATCGGATGAGCCCACCAGTCTGTCCGCCATCGTGGTCACCGCCGAGCGGCGCGCGGAGAGCATCCAATCAGTCCCGTTGAGCGTCACGGCCATCTCCGGCAACACGCTCGCCGCCTTCGACCAGGTGGATTTCGATGACTATGCCCACATGGCGCCGAACCTGTCGTTCGGCACCGGCAACACCTTCGGTATCACCAACGGACGCGAGATCACCATTCGCGGTATCGCCGGGGCCAATACGACCAGCTACTACATCAACGACACGCCGCTGCCGATCTCCATCGATCCGCGCGCCATCGATCTGGATCGCATCGAGGTCCTGCGGGGTCCCCAGGGCACGCTGTTCGGATCGTCGGCGATGGGCGGCACCGTGCGGCTCATCACCCGGCAGCCGGATCTGACCCAAAGCTTCGGCTCCGCGGACGCGCAGGGCTACGTGATCCACGAAGGCGGACCCGGATACCTGGTCTCGGCGAGCTACAATTTGCCGATCCTCGACAATCAGCTCGCGCTGCTGGTGAGCGGCTACAGTACCTACAACCCCGGCGTGTTCACCGGGCAGTACGGAATCGCGACCACCGCCGCTCCACCGAGCTACAGCGGCGGACCCTGGCCCACGTTGACAGTGCCCGCGAGCCAGCCGCGACAAACCGTCACCCATCTCGGCAACGACGTTGAGCAGGGCGAAACCATTTCGCTCACCTATCGGCCGGCATTTTTGGATGCACTGACCATCACGCCGATGGTGATGCATCAGGATCAGAGCAATAATGGATTTCCGCTGGCCGATTACTACACCCAAAACCTGACGCAAGTGCGTCCGCTCAACAATCGGGAGAGCGACGACGACGTTTGGACGTTCGCCAACCTGACCGCGAAGTACGCCGCACCTTTCGGCTCGTTCATCGAGTCGGGCACGTACTTCCATCGCTACTCGCGCGACACCGAGGACGGCAGCGAGCTCATCTCGATCGGCGGGTACGGCGGTCCGCCTTTGGGCGGGACCTGTGTGGCGGGTGTGTATTGTCCGTCGCCCTCGCCCAACTGGGTGGTCACCAACCAGTTCACCGATGAACTGCGCTTCGAGTCGGCCTTTCCGGGCCCCGTGCAGCTGGTCACCGGCGCGTATTACAGCAAGGTGCGTCAGTGGATCGTCTCCGAAGAGGTCCTGCCCTACGATCAATTTGGGAATCCCGGCTTCACCGAGGACATTCCGCGCATGAACGAGGAGTTGGCGGCGTTTGGAAGTCTGACCTACGACATCCTCAACAAGGTCGAGCTGTCCGCCGGTTTGCGTCAGTCGCACTTGGAGTACAGCAACATCTACATCGCGAACGGTTGGATCAACGGCGGTCCTTCCTACAGTCCCGCCGAAAGCGGCCAGCGGGCGACGACGCCCCGATTCACGGCGAAATACAAGCTCGACGAATCGAACATGGTCTACGCGAATGCGGCCAAAGGCTATCGGCTCGGCGGAGCCAACTCGGTGCTGCCTTCGTTCTGCGGTCCGCCGTATGCCAACGGCGAGACGCCCTACCAGAGCGATTCGCTGTGGAGTTACGAGCTCGGCACCAAGAACTCCTGGTGGGATCACCGCGTCAATACCCGCCTAGCGGCCTACTGGATCGACTGGAAGAACATTCAGCAATCCATACTGCTGGGATGCTCCTTCCACGTGACCGAAAACCTCGGCACCGCACGCAGCCGCGGCGCCGAGCTGGAGATCGATGGAAATCCGCTGCCCGGGCTGTATATGAATGCGGGGCTGGGCTTCGAGGATGCGGCGCTCACGAGCGCGCCCGCCGGCTCACCGCTCCCGGTAGGTTCGCCGCTCAATGGCGTGCCGCGCTGGACCGGTTCGCTGCTTGCGGACTATTCCTGGCCGGTGTCATTCGGCCGGGCATTCGTGCGCGCGCAGTACAGCTTCACGGGCTCGAGCATCAGCGACAACAATCCCGTCAGCGTGGTCAATCCCACGCTGGCGCAGCGCGAGCGGGGCTCGTACTCGCTCGTCAACGTCTTCGTCGGCGGCAAGCATGAATCCTGGGAGACCTCGCTGTTCGTCAAGAATCTGTGTGATGTGCGCGGGAACCTGGGCGATGAACAATCCGAGATCAGCGAGCTGCCGGGCCGTCCGCGCTGGATGATCACGCAGCCGCGCACGATCGGCATCGACATCAAGAAGCAGTTCTGAGCGCCTTGCGGCGCCCTTCTGTCGAATGAGGACCGAGAGCGCGCAGGGCGGGGGGTCGGGCGAGGCTCATCTGGTCCGGCGCCTGACGTTGTTCGATTCCATCATGCTCGTGGTCTCGGGTACGATCGGTCCGTCGATCTTCATCATCCCGGCCGACGTGCTGCGCGCGGTGCCGAATCCCGGCGTCGCGATGCTGTTGTGGGTTGCGGCAGGCGCCATCACCATGCTCGCAGGGATCGCCTGCGCCGAGCTCGGCGCCATGTTTCCCGAGGCCGGCGGGCAGTACGTGTTCATGCGTGAGGCGTACGGAGCATTCACCGCCTTTCTGTACGGGTGGGTGCTGTTCACCGCGGGCAACAGCGCGGCCCTTGCCTCGATGGCGATCGCGGTCGCCCTGTTTCTGGGGCAGGCGGTGCCGGCTCTCGGCGCCGAGCAAGTCCTCGCCGCCGGGTCCCTGTTCGGCTGGCACGTGCAGGTGGAGCAGGGGAGCGTGGTCGCGGCCGCAGCCGTGATCGTGCTCACCGTCATCAACCTGCTGAGCGTCAAGCTCGCCGCCTGGATCCAGAATGTGACGGCGCTCGCGTACGTCATTGCGGTGTTCGTCATCGTCGCCGCCGGCTTCGCGCTCGGGTCCGGGTCCTGGTCGAATTTCAAGTGGGAGTCGAGTGCGCCGATCTCCGCGGCGGGGATCGGCGTCGCGATGATCCCGCTGTTTTATTGCTACGACGGCTGGGAGTTCTTGTCCTGGGTGGGGGGCGAGATCAAGAATCCGCGGCGCAATCTGCCGCTCGCCCTGATCGGCGGCGTGATACTCGTGATCGTCACGTATCTCATGGCAAACGCAGTCTTTCTATATGCGCTCGGGGCGTCCGGGCTCGCGCGATCGACCACGCCCGCAGCCGCGTCCATGCGAGCCTTGTTTTCGGCCGATGTCGGCCGCTGGCTGGCGCTGTTCATCGCACTCATATCGTTCGGCTCCGCCTCGGTGGTGACGCTCGGAGGAGCACGCATTTACTATTCGATGGCAAAGGACGGCGCGTTCTTCCGCGCGATGACCCATCTCAATCCCCGCCGGAAAACCCCGAGCACGAGCCTGATAGCCCAATGCGTCTGGGTGTGCGTGCTGATCCTCTCGAGCCGCTATGACCAGCTCTACACCTGCTTCATCTTCATGATGACGCTCACCTACGCGATGACGGTGGGAGCCGTTCTGGTTCTGCGGCGCACGCAGCCGCACCGAGCACGGCCTTACCGCTGCTTCGGCTACCCGTGGCTGCCCATCATCTACCTGATCGTCGCACTCGCCTTCGTGGTCTCGACGCTTCTCACCAGGCCGCGCGAATCGCTGCTGGGCCTCGCGCTCGCAGTTCTCGGCGTCCCGCTCTACCTGTATTGGCGGCGCAGAGCCGGACGCGCCCGCGGAACCACGGCGGATGCCGGCGGCTCCGTGTGACGGTGGTCATGGCGGCCCGTACTCTCAGGCGGGTCGAAGTTTGTCCGCGATTTCACCGGCGCTGATCCCGTCGAGCTCCAACACCTTTCTGCGGCTTGTCGCTCCCGATGCGACCCGCACGCAGCGCTTCGCGATGCCCAGGCGCCGCGCGACGAACTCGACCAGCGCAAGATTGGCCGCATTGTCCACCGCCGGCGCCGCTATGCGGATCTTGAGCAGTCCGTCGTGCAGTCCCGCGAGCTCCGTCTTCGAGGCGCGCGGCTGTACATAGATCTCGAGGCGGATGGTTGGCATGCAGGTACGATTCTGCACGACGGCACCCCGAGGGCAAGATGAATATCATGCGGCGATTCGCCGGCACCCGGGTCTTCCACTTTTCAAGAGTGATTCGTCCCAGACGTCGACTCGAACTGTTATGCACGTCACAAAAATGGCGCGTCGATCAACTCATGCAATGTGACGCGCGTCGGCGATTGCCGACACGGCGCGCGCCCGATGTCTCCGCACGCAGACTCTTTGATCGACAACGAGCGGGGGAGTACTTCTATGTCACTCTCAACGGGGAAGGAATAGAGTGGCAAAATTCAGCGCGCGACGGCTCACCATCGGTGGGCTGCTACTGTGGATGGCCGCACTTGCGGCCGTCACCGGCTGCCAAAATGGTGGCTCGGCCTCTTCCAGCTCGGCGAGTCAGGAACCCAGCGGCAATCCGCCGACGCAAGGCGGAATCGGCACACCCACCGTAACGGTGCGGATCGGGGCTGAATCAGGCACCGTGGCTCTAACACCCGGAATGACATTTGGCGGCTCAACTCTCGATCCGGTTACAGGCGACCCAATTGCACTCAAGGCTGCAACCCAGATATTGACGGATCGCTTCCAGTTTCAAAATCAGTGGTCGGGAGGCTTCGGTGTCGACTCCGACACGCAATGGCCAACTGAAGCCAGCGCTTATGATTGGACTGAACTCGATGCCCGAATAAATCTCATTCTGAGCACCGGCAGAACACCCGTCATCACCCTCTGCGGCGTACCGGCGTGGATGAGAGTGACTCCAACGGATTATTTCAGTGCTCCCCAAGCGATTTACTTTCAAAAATACGCGAATTATGCGGCGGCGATTGCAGCAAGGTATCCAAAGGTAAAATATTTCCTGGTATGGAGCGAGATGAAGGGCTTTTGGAACGCAAATCTCATGCGCTGGGACTACGAGGGCTACACAACTTTTTACAACGATATTTATGCGGCGCTAAAAGCGGTTTCTCCCGCCATTCAAGTGGGCGGCCCCTATGTAAACATGAGCAATTTCTACGGTACCGCTGCGGGGGGGTCAGCCCTCACAGGTGCGTATGGCACCATCAAACAAAATGCCCTCGACGTTGTGACTTATTGGTTGGCCAACAATCAAGGCGCGGACTTTTTAGTCGTCGATGGATCGGTCATGGGGAACGACAACACCGAGGTGCCTGCAGATTGGTATGCCGCCAATCAATATTTCTCTGATGTCGATGCATGGCTCAAGCAACAAAGCAGCCTGCCGATTTGGTGGTCGGAATATTATCCAAATCCCTGTCTCTACAACAGCTGCGCACCTTACGTCGCCATCTTCGACCACGACCAACAAAATACCCTCTTGTCGAAAACACTTTTATCCATGATGCCCGACGTGTCCGTAGCGCTGAAGTGGACTCCTGACGGAGAAAGCACCACCAGCACGGATTTGCCGGCGCCCTATCAGATTTCGACGGGACCATATGCCAATATGGGGGATCAGTCCTCTGTTTGGAGCGATACCACGGCCGTCGGCGGCGGACAGGGGTTTCCGTTTGCCAGCAGTCTCGCTCAGTTCGAACAATTTTTTTCGCCGGGCTCAACTCTTTACTCAACCCAAGTAAGCAACAGCAATGTGGCGGCTTACGCGACTTCGACATCGATTGCGCTGATAAATCAGACCAGCCAGGATCAAATAGTACAGGTCACACGGGGCGCTTCGGCGCAAACACTTCAACTCAGTGCTCATCAGGTTTACTTCAATTCGATGCCCTGATTGCGTCGAGAACATCCGCCCGCGGTTGCCCGAAGAGCTCCCCGTCGTGAAGCTGCCGTTCGGCCGAATCCAAGCAGTGCCCGATTCAGCGGCTCATGGTCCGACGGGAACACTCATCGCCAGCGGGACTCTGACTTTGAGTGTTGCACCGCCGTCTGCCCGCGGCTCGAGTGCAAACGTACCGCCCAGCAGTCGTGCCCGGTAGGCCATCGTCTTCAGTCCGAAACCCGTCGTTTCTATGCCATTCGGCGGCAGCCCTGAGCCGTTATCTTCCACGGACAGGTGAATCTCCCCTTGCCGCAGCTGCAGGAAAATATCGATCCTCGAACATGCGCTGTGGCGAGCCGCATTGGTGATCGCCTCGAACACGATGCGGTACAAATGATCCGCGGTCTCCTCGGGAAGCGCGACATCAATCGGTTCGGAATGTGCCGCAACCTCCAAGTGCAGCCGACGTCCGGCTTCAACCGCGAGACGGCCGATTGCGCGGCTCAGCGAGCCCTGCTCAACCTGCAGCGGCGACAACCCATGGGCGATGTCGCGAGTCGTCTTGATGGTTCGATTGACGTGACCGAGGATTTCGTTGACCAGTAATCGTGTGTCGGGCATGCCGCGTTCCATCTGCGTCGCCAGATTTTGCAGCAGAAGCGATATGCCGGTGAGTTCCTGACCGAGCCCGTCATGCAGATCGCTGGACAAGCGCTGTCGCTCGCGCGTGGAGGTATCGAGAATCTCGCGCTCGAGGCTGCGCAGTTCGGTGACATCGATGCAGCGAAGCGTCGCGCCGAGCAGCACCGACCCCTCGAGCACGGGTTCGCAACGAACCTCCAACTGGCGGATGGCGCCTGCTGCATCGATCAGGCTCGTCGACAGCGAACCCGAGCGCAGGTGCTCGAAGACTTCGGTCAGCGCGGGCTCCAATGACTGCCACGTCACGGCCGAGACGGCTTCGCGAAGCGGCTCGCCAGTGGCCGGCACGCGGCCGCCCGGGAACAGCGGACGATTCGCGAAGCGGATCACCTGCTTCGCGTCGATCAACATCAACGTGTCCGGCGTGCTGCTCGATGCCGTACGCAGTGCCATTTGCTCTCGTCGCAGGTTGCGCTCCTGGCGGCCTCTGATCCACAGGGCATAGGCGATCAACGAAATCATGGCGACGATCGCGAGCGCGGATATCGTCCAGAGCCGCCGCGTGAGCGCGCGGCGTCCCGACAGCAAATTCTGGACCTCCACGGCGGCCGTCAATACGGCGGCCGCCCGGGAGCGCTGTGTGACGTCGAGACGATGTTGCAGTTCGAGCGAGTAGAGCAGGTCCCGGTAAGCTTCGGTGAAGTGACCGAGGGCGCCCTCGGCGCGCGATCGGTCATGATAAAGGTCCGGTTCGATCGAAGGCAGCACATCGCTCGCGCGCGGCCCAAGGATCTCATTGAGTTTCGCGAGCGCCTCGTTCGGTTTTCCCCGTTCGAGATCCAGGCGCGCCCGATAGCCGAGCAGGAGAGTCACCAGGTCGTCGCGCTTCGCCGCCGTGAACTCCGGCAGGTGCTGGGTGCAGACGCGGTCGGCCGTATCGAATTCGCGTTCGCCGATCAGTGCGGGGCACAGTGCGATATCGGTGAACGCGGCCCCAAACAGATCTCCCGTGCCGGCGGCGATCCCGCGCGAAGTCTCGAACGTGGAGCGCGCTTCATGGAAATGGCCGGCACCCAGCTGTATCTGTCCGCGGGAATACATTGCGGCGGCCAGCTGTGATGGACGACGCTCGTCCTGCTCATAGCGGATCACCTCGTCGATCATGCGCTCCGCGTCGTCGAATAATGCACTGCGCCGGTAGATAGTCGCAAGACTGGCGGCGGCTTGGATGCGCGCCTCGACGTAGCCTTCCCTCTCCGCAGTGGCGTAGGCCTCGATACCGTCGGCCGCGGCCAGGTCCAGCTCCAGAAGCTCGGCGCGCAGATCCGCGCGCGACGCCAGTGCGCAAACATAGCCGATGGAACGGACGGGTTCGCGCGCGAGAATGGCGTTCATCGCGTTGACGCCCGTGAGCAGATCGCCGCGCGTCTCGACGCCCAGTACATAGCTCATGGCGAGGTGGTCCGTTACGCGCCTTTTATCCGGCGAGGGCGGCAGTGCGTTCAGCAATGCTCGCGATGACGCGATCGCGTTGTGCGCCTCGTCGACGCGGCCCTGGGCTCCCCGTGCCGCCGCAATGATCGCAAAGAGTTCGGCCTCGAGCATGGGATCGCGGCCTTTCGTCAAGGCGGCGAGCCGATTGGCCGCTTCAGAGACGGCGCTCTCCGGATCCGAATCCTCCCGTTGCTCGAGAGCGCGCAGATCAGCGGAGGGCAGCGAAAGGCAGGAGGCGAGGGACGGCGCGGCGCCAAGGACCGACGCAAGAGCGACGGCGCATGTCAGCATCGACTGCGGGCGTAACGAAAGGCACGCGGCCCATGGCTTCGAAGCCAATTGGAGAGGGGCAGGCGCAGGCGTTACCGGCGCGGCCAATATTTTGAGTGGGGGCATCTCGGACGTTGACTATCGATTGCTATGCCGTGTGTTTCCAGGCTTCCATCATTCTTGGCTTGGACGGGGTCACTGCCTTGTCCCGGCGTGCTTTCAGTATACCGCCGAACCGACCAGGACAGCTGAGCGGCAGCCCATCCGGGCGGTATTCCCCAAAGTAGCGCGTTATGGAATGGGCCGCAGCGGGCGGCAGAGGTACTCCTGAAGCGTTATGATTGAGCGCTTGCAGCCAGTGGGGCGCAGGGGTTCGAAGCGACGCCGATGGGCGAGAGCCGCCCCGTCACAACGCAGTCAATGATCACGGAAGGGTGCATGCGTTCGACACTACCGTTAGCGATAGCCGTCATTGTCGTGCTGGTCGGTATGCTAATCGACGGCAGCTACCAGCGCTCGACCCCAGAGTCCGTGCGCGCACAGGGCACGGTGATCGGGTTCGAGCGCCCACACCGCCGACAGGTTTATCCGATATTCGAATTTACGGATTCGAATGGCCGCGTGCATCGAGTCGTCAATTCGTCCCAACAGGCGATTGTTCGATTTGCGACCGGCGATACCGTGCCCGTCGCCTACTCGCGGCTCGACCCGCAACGAGCGCGCATCGATACGCCTTGGTTCAACCATCGCTGGGCAGCGGGGGGACTCCTTGTAGCGCTCTCGCTGGTATTCGGCGCGCTGACGCGGCGCGCGAACCCGACTTGAGCCGCGGCAGCAAGCCACCACCATGCGCAAGGGCGTCGTTCTAGCGGCCGCAGCATATGCGGCATGGGGCCTGTTTCCCGCCTATTTCCTATTGTTGAAATCGGTCTCGCCCGTCGAAGTGCTCGCGCACCGGATGATCTGGTCGTTGGTGTTCCTGTGCTTCGTGCTGGCCTTTCGCCGGCAATGGTCGTGGCTTAGGCCGCTCACCCGGCAGCCGAAACTGGTCGTCAAGTTTGCGGTCAGCGCGGCCCTGCTGTCGGGCAACTGGTTTCTCTACATATGGGCGGTCAACAGCGGGCATGTGATCGACGCAAGCCTGGGCTACTTCATCAATCCGCTCGTGAACATCGTGCTCGGCTTTTTACTGCTGCAGGAACGGCTGCGCCCCGCGCAGTGGTTCGCGGTCGTCATCGCGGCGCTCGGAGTGTCCTGGTTGACGTGGCAGGGGCAGCACTTCCCGTGGATCGCCATCGTGCTGGCACTGACGTTCGGATTCTATGGCTTGATGCGCAAGGTTGCGGCGCTCGGCCCGCTCGAAGGCCTGGCGCTCGAGACCCTGATTTTATTTCCGCTGGCTGCCGCGTATCTGGGCTGGACAGCGCTGATCGGCAACAATGCTTTCATTCAGGCGGATCTTGCAATGCGACTATTGCTGATCGCGGCCGGGCCGATCACCGCGATACCGCTGTTGCTGTTTGCCGCGGGCGCCCGGCGCATAAGGCTTTCGACGCTCGGACTGCTGCAATTCATTGCTCCGACTCTGCAGCTGCTGCTTGGCATCTCGATTTTCCACGAGCCGTTCGGTGGCGCGCGTGTGTGGGGCTTCGCGATCATCTGGGCCGCGTTGGTCTTCTATTCCGCCGAGGCACTGCTGCGCAATGGGTGGATCGAGGCGCAGGCCACGGCGCCACCACAGGCCCCGGTCGCGGGATCCAAGGACCGCCACGCGGCAGCCCGATAGTCGTACGCCCGACGACGCTCGGCCGCCGACAGATGTCCGACGAGCGCCTGCCGTCCCGCTATCGGCGCCAGGGATTCTTCATCAATACCGCCGGCAAGTTCCAAGCGGTCATTTCAACGCGTGGGTTCGCTGCGAACGCTCGAGCGCGGCCCGATCCGTCCGGCGTAACACGAACTCGAAGGCTGCTGCGACCGCCACGCGTACGGCGGCATCGTTCCGTTCCCGCTCGGCGGGGGTCTCGAAGAAATGCAGATCGACGTTGTGCTTGATGTAGCGCGGCTTGAGCGAATTCAGCGCAACGCAAGCCACATCCGATAGGAGACCGGGGCGCCCGGCGAGCGCGGGGTGGCGCGCCGCGTCGGCTTGGATCGCAGCACAAACTGCCTGCTCTTGATAATTTCGAATCGACTCGTGAAGCATGGGGTTGGCGGCCGTGTACGGGAGAGATGGCGAATACATCGGCTTGCGGAGCGCTTACTTGATGCCGGGTCCCGCACCGCGCAGATGCGGTTCGGGGGATGCCGCTAGGGGAAACCCCTCAACGGGATGCAGGCCTCACAGGATTTCGCCTATGAGGCTACGGGGTTGCCGCAAGGTGGGATGCAGTTCCCTTCAGCCAACTCCGGGGTCGTCGCTAATACACCCATGCGGCACACGGAGTCGACACCATTGAAAGCATCGTCATGAAAGCGGACCCGGCAAGCGGCGGCATTATTGCTGCACCACACCAAGTATTGACGTTCTCCGTAGGTCCGGAGCATTACGGCGTCGACATTCTGCGGGTGCAGGAAATTCGCGGCTGGTCGCCCGTCACCAAAATTCCGAAGCTTCCACCGCAAGTGCTCGGGGTGCTGAATCTGCGCGGATCCATCGTCCCGATCCTGGATCTTCGCGTCAAATTCAATCTCGCGAGCGCCGAGTTCACGCCGCTCACCGTCATCATCGTACTGTCGGTCGACTCGCCGGACGGCCCACGGGAATTCGGTCTTGTCGTCGATGCGGTCAGGGATGTCGTCGACATCGAGCCCGGCCATCTGAAAGAGACACCGAATTTGGGCGGCCGATCTCCGCCCTTCGTACAGGCGCTTGCCGCCCTCGGCGATCGCATGCTGATCCTCCTCAACGTCGACGAATTGATCAATCGAGACATGGAACAAGTGCCCCTCGACGACGTGGCGGACGTCGCCTAGCGGTGGGCAAGCGGCTCCCTTCTCATCTTCACTCATTCAAGGAACAGGTACATGGCCACGAGCAAACGTAAACCCCAGAAGCGCGGCGGCGCGTCGCCCAAGGCTTCGCAGGCCGAGCTTCTCGGTCAAATCGCGGCGCTCAACCGCTCGCAGGCCGTCATCGAGCTCGATCTCGATGGAGTGATCCTCGATGCGAACGAGAATTATCTGAAGATGCTGGGCTACACGCTCGAGGAGGTGCGCGGAAAGCAGCATCGGATATTCGTCGAACCGAGCCAGCGCGACAGCGCCGAGTACCGGACATTCTGGGAAAAACTCGCGCACGGCGAGTTCCAGGCCGGCCGCCAGAAGCGGGTGGCCAAGGACGGACATGTGGTGTGGATGCGCGCGAGCTACAACCCCATCATGGACGCCAAGGGCAAACCCTTCAAAGTGATCGCGTTCGCGGCGGACATCACCGAGACCATCCGCAAAGCCTACGATTATGAAGGCCAGCTGCGCGCGGTGCACAAGGCGCAGGCCGTGATCGAGTTCGCTCTCGACGGCACGATCCTGACCGCCAATGAGAATTTCCTCAGGGCAGTCGGCTACTCGCTGGAGGAAATCAAGGGCAAGCACCACAGCCTGTTCGTCGATCCTGCCTATCGCGGCAGCAGCGAATACCGCAGCTTCTGGGAGAAGCTCGGGCGCGGCGAATACGACGCAGGCGAATACAAGCGTATCGGCAAGGACGGCCGGGAGCTGTGGCTGCAGGCGACCTACAACCCGATCCTGGACATGGACGACAAGCCGTTCAAGGTGGTCAAGTACGCGACGGACATCACCGCTCAGAAGCATCAGAACGAGATGAACACGGCATTCAAAGGCGCGCTCGACAACCTGGGCTCGAGCGTGATGGTCGCGGACGCCGATCTCAACGTCATCTATTTGAACCAATCGATGCAGTCGATGATGGCGAATGCGCAGTCCGATCTGCGCAAGGATCTGCCGAATTTCGATGCCAGCCGCCTCCTCGGGGCGAACATCGACGTGTTCCACAAAAATCCCTCGCATCAGCGTGCGATGCTGGCGGGTCTTACCAAGACCTTCGCATCGCAATTCGTCATCGGCGGGCGAACCCTGCGGATCTCCGCCAATCCGATGATGGATGCCGCGGGCAAGCGGCTCGGCACCGTGGTCGAATGGGCGGATCGGACCGTGGAACTCACGGTCGAGTCCGAGATCAAGGCGCTGGTGCAACGCGCGGGTGACGGGGATCTTACCCATCGCATGGCTCTCGAAGGCAAGAGCGGCGTGTTTGCCGAGATCGGCAAGGGCATCAACCAGCTGACCGACAACATGAGCGAGGTGATCAGCCGCGTCCAGGCTGCCGCCGTGGAAGTGTCGCGCGGCGCTGAGGAAATTTCCCAGGGAAACACGGACTTGAGCCAGCGTACCGAGGAGCAGGCCTCGAGTCTCGAGGAGACTGCGTCGTCGATGGAGGAGATGACCTCCACCGTCAAGCAGAACGCGGACAACGCCAGCAGGGCGAGTCAGCTCGCGACCGCGGCGCGCGATCAGGCCGACAAGGGCGGCAGCGTCGTTTCGCAGGCGATCCGGGCCATGACCGAAATCAACGACGCATCGAGGAAGATCGTCGACATCATCGGGGTGATCGACGAAATAGCCTTCCAGACCAATCTGCTGGCGCTCAACGCCGCGGTCGAGGCGGCGCGCGCCGGCGAGCAGGGACGGGGTTTCGCCGTGGTCGCGAGCGAAGTGCGCAATCTCGCCGGCCGCAGCGCGACCGCTGCCAAGGAAATCAAGGGTCTCATCCAGGACAGCGTCAAGAAGGTCGAGGAGGGCTCATCGCTCGTGACCCAGTCCGGGCAGACCCTCGATCAAATCGTCACGTCCGTGAAGAAGGTCAGCGACATCATCGGCGAGATTGCGGCGGCCAGCCAGGAACAATCGGCCGGCATCGAAGAGGTCAACAAGGCGGTGATGCAGCTCGACGAGACGACTCAGCAGAACGCCGCGCTCGTGGAGCAGGCCTCGGCGGCGAGTCAGGGCATGGCCGCCCAAGCCAAGACGCTCAACGAGATGATGGACCGCTACCAGGTGTCCGACGAAGCGAGGGGTGCTGCGGCGGCCGCCATGGCGGCGGTCGCGGTGGGCCGCAATGGAGGTGCGGCAAGGCACGATGCCCGGCCCGCGGCCCCGCCCCCCGGCGCTACCGAGCGACGTGGCGGGGCACGGCCCTGGAAGGGCGCGGAGAAACCCGCGGCCACCGCTCCGAAGCCTCGCGCGGCCGTCGCAAACGGCGGCGACAGCGAATGGAAGGAATTCTGAGGCGCACAGCTGCAGGCCGTGAAAGTGCACACGTGGGACATCTATCCAATTTCTCGAACCGCACGGCCACGGTACCAAGATCCGACGCCGTACCCGGCTTCGAGCACATTCATCGATATTGGGATGCGCACGTGGGCCATTGGTCCGCGAAGATTCTGCCCGGGCAATACTACGTGACGCGCGGCGACGAGGTGGTGAGCACGGTACTTGGCTCCTGCATCGCCGCGTGCGTCAGGGACACGCAGAGCGGTGTCGGCGGCATGAACCATTTCATGCTTCCGGAGGACCTGTCGGTCGGCAAGGACGCCTGGAGCATGGGCGATGGTACGCCCTCGACCCGTTACGGAGCGTATGCCATGGAGAGCCTGATCAACGAGACGCTCAAGCTCGGCGCGCGGCGCGAACGGCTGGAGATGAAACTGTTCGGCGGCGGAAGGATTCTTCCGTCGATGACCGACATCGGGGCCCGCAACATCGCCTTCGCCAATTCATTCGCCGAGATCGAGAAGCTCAAGGTCGTGGCGCGCGACGTGGGAGGGACCTCGCCGCGCCACGTGATCTATTTTCCGTCGAGCGGCCGGGTGTTGCTCAAGCACCTGAAACCTCTGGAGTCGAAGGCCGTGGCCGAGATCGACGGGCGTTACCGCTCGCGGCTCGCCGAACAGCCCCCCGAGGACGATGTCGAGCTGTTCGACTGAAGGGATGCAGAGTGATGAAGTCCAAAGACCGCATTGGTGTGTTGATCGTCGACGATTCGGCGCTGGTGCGCCGGCTGCTCACCGAATTGCTCTCGAGCGAGCCCTCGATCGAGGTGCTCGGGACCGCGGGCGATGCCTATATGGCGCGCGACAAGATCAAGGCATTGAATCCCGACGTACTCACTTTGGACGTCGAGATGCCGAAAATGGACGGCGTCAATTTCCTGCGCAATCTGATGCGGCTGCGGCCCATGCCGGTCATCATGGTCTCGAGCCTCACCGAGGACGGGGCATCCATCACGCTCGACGCGCTGGCGGCCGGGGCGGTGGATTATCTGCCCAAACCGAAAATCGACGTGGCAGCCACCATAGGCGATTACCGGGATCTATTGATCACGAAGATCAAGGCCGCGGCGAACGCCCGGCCGCGCCCGTTGGCCGTGCCGCTCGAGGTTCCCAAGAGGCAAAGCGTCGAAGCCGTGCTTCCCAAGCGGCCCCCGCGCCATTTTCGAACCACCGATCGGATCGTTGCGATCGGTGCGTCCACCGGCGGTACCGAAGCCATCAAGGAGGTCTTGATGGGGCTCGAGCCGGATAGTCCGGGTGTCATGATCGCGCAGCACATTCCCAAGGCCTTCAGCACCCCGTTTGCGAAACGCATGAACGACTGCTGCCGCGTGACCGTCTTCGAGGCGCAGGACGGCCAGCAGGTGCTGCCGGGGCACGCGTACATCGCACCGGGGGACCGGCACCTGATGCTGGTGCGCGACGGCGCACGCTACATCTGCAGCCTGGATGACGGTACACCCGTCAATCGCCACAAGCCATCCGTCGACGTACTGTTCCGCTCGGTCGCGCAGCAGGCCGGAAGCAATGCCATCGGGGTGATCCTCACCGGCATGGGCCAGGACGGCGCGCTCGGTCTGAAGGAGATGCGCGAGGCGGGCGCATACACATTCGCGCAGGACGAAGCGAGCAGCGTCGTCTGGGGCATGCCGGGCCAGGCGGTTGCCATGAACGCGGCCATCGAGGTGCTGCCGCTCGAGGAAATCAGCGCGGCCGTGCAGCGGCGGGCCGCCGAAGCGACCCAGGCCGTCGCGCTGGCACGATAGACAATTGAATCGAGGATTCACATGACAGCCACCATCCTTACCGTCGACGATTCGGCCTCCATGCGCCAGATGGTGAGCTTCACGCTGAAGCGCGCCGGCTACACCGTCGTCGAGGCGGCGGACGGCGTCGAGGCGCTCAACTACGCGCGCACCAGCACGGTCGATCTCGTGCTCACCGACGTGAACATGCCCAACATGGACGGGATCAGTCTGGTGCGCGAGCTGCGCCAGCTGCAAAGCTACAAGTTCGTGCCGATGCTCATGCTGACCACGGAATCCGGCCAGGACAAAAAATCGCTCGGTAAGGCCGCCGGCGCCACGGGATGGCTGGTGAAGCCCTTCAATCCGGAAAAGCTCCTCGCCACCATCGAGAAGGTCCTGTGACCGATGACGATCGATCTCGAAATGGCGGAAATCATCAACGTCTTCTTTCAGGAGAGCGAAGAGGGACTCGATGCGATGGAGGCGGGACTGCTGTCGCTCGAGGACGGGTCCGATTGCGAAACCATCAATACCATCTTCCGCGCGGCGCATTCGATCAAGGGAGGCGCGGGCACGTTTGGCTTCGGGGAGATCTCGAAGTTCACGCACGCGGTGGAGACCTTGCTCGATCAGATGCGCAACGGCGCGCGCGAGGTCAGCGCGGACGCCGTTCAGGTGCTCCTTCAGGCGGTCGATGCGATGCGCGAGATGGTCGCGCTCGCGCGCGGCGGAACTCCGGGCCGAACGGCAACCGCGGACACGGTGGGGGAGCGGCTAACCGCGCTTCTCGAGGAGCCGGCCAATCCCGCGAGCCCCCGCGGCCGGCCGCCCGCAGAGACGCCTACGGCCGCTGCGGCGCCGTCACCGACTGCGCCCGCGCCGGCCGCGGCGCCGGAGCCGCCCGCTCAGAAATCGGCGGTTGCCGCCGTGAGGCCGGAGCCGCCGGCCGAGCCGGCCGCCGCAGGCGAGCAGACACACTGGCGTATCCGCTTCCTGCCGCACGTGAGCCTGTTCGAGACCTGCAACGATCCGCTGCGCATGTTCACCCAGCTCGCATCGCTCGGCGAACTGAAGGCGCAGGCCTTCACGCAAGCCGTGCCTGCGCTGTCCGAGATCGATCCGACGCAATGTCATTTGTCCTGGACCCTCGATCTGTACGGCGCAGTCACCCGGGAAGCGCTTGTGGAAGTATTCGATTGGGTGGATTCCAACTCGTCCATCACCTATGAGCAGCTGGACGATTCCGCGCCGCCGGTGGACGCGGCCCCGCCTGCAGCGGAATTGCCGGTGTATCCGCCGTCCGCCGGACCTTGCGCGGCGCCCGCCGTCGGCACGGCGGATCAATTCGCCGACGTGCCCTCCGTGCCGGCGCCGGACGCCGTCCCCGCCGGCTCGCCGCTCGTTGCACCGTCCGAGGCGTCCCAAGCTTCCGCCCCCCTCTCCGCATCGAAGGCGAACGTGGAGGCAAGTTCCATCCGCGTGGGCACGGAGAAGGTGGACGCGCTCATCAACCTGGTGGGTGAGCTGGTCATCACTCAATCGATGCTGGGCCGTTTTGCCGAAGGGGTCGACGCGGGGCGGGACCTCGAACTGCTGAGGCGCGGACTGGCGCATCTTGCCCGCAATACCCGGGAGCTGCAGGAGAGCGTCCTAAAAATACGCATGCTGCCGATCAGCTTCTCGTTCAACCGGTTTCCACGGCTGGTGCGCGAACTGTCGCGAAGGCTGGATAAGAAAATCGAGTTGCGCCTGAGAGGCGAGAACACGGAGCTGGACAAGATCGTGCTCGAGAAAATCGGGGATCCATTGGTGCACCTGGTGCGAAACTCCCTCGATCACGGCATCGAAGCCCCGGCGGCGCGCATCGCCGCGGGCAAGAGCGAAACCGGAGTGCTGGAGCTCAACGCCTATCACCAGGGCGGCAGCATCGTGATCGAGGTCAAAGACGATGGTGCCGGTCTCGACCGCACCCGGATCCTCGCCAAGGCGCGCGAGCGCGGGCTGATCGCGGAGGATGCGTCCCTGACCGACGAGCAGATCTACAACCTGATCTTTCTGCCCGGGTTTTCGACGGCGGAATCCGTCAGCGACGTCTCGGGCCGCGGCGTGGGCATGGACGTGGTCCGCCGCAACATCACCGACCTCGGCGGCCACGTGCAAATCTCCAGCGAGCGGGGCCAAGGCAGCACCATTCGCATCCGTCTGCCCCTGACCCTGGCAATCCTCGAGGGACAGATGCTGCGGGTGGGCCAGGAGACCTATGTGATCTCGCTGGTGTCCATCATCGAGACGGTGCAGCCGCAGCCGAACCATCTCCATACCGTCACCGGACACGCCGAACTCTTCAAACACCGGGATGAATATCTGCCAATCCTGCGCCTGCACGAGATCTTCGGCATCGAGCCGGACAGCCGCGACATCGCGGACGGCTTGCTGGTGGTCGCCGAGTCCGACGGGCAGCGGGTCGCCATTCTCGTCGATGAGCTGCAGGCGCAGCAGCAGGTCGTGATCAAAAGCCTCGATCGAAACTTCAAGCAGGTGCCGGGCCTCGCAGGAGCGACGATTCACGGCGACGGCACCGTCGCCCTCATATTGGATGTGCCCAGCCTCATCTCGACATTCTCCGTGCGGACCACGGCGTCGGTGGGGCGTGCGGCATGAGCCAGGTCAAGGCGGTCGCCGAGGAGGTCAAGAAGCAGTACGTCAGCTTCATGCTGGCCAGCGAGCAACATGGCGTGGACGTCGTGCGAGTCCAGGAAATCAAAGGCTGGGATTCGGTGACGCGGGTCCCCTCCACCCCGCCCTACATGCTCGGGGTGATCAATTTGCGCGGCGCAATCGTGCCCGTCATCGACCTGAGGATTCGCTTCCATCTCGAGCGGGCGCCGTACGGTTCCACCACGGTCGTGGTGGTCGTCCGCGTGCCGGGAGAGCGCGGCGAGCGCACCGTGGGCTTGGTGGTGGACGCGGTGAACTCGGTGCACGACATTGCCCCGTCCTCCATTCGACCGCCGCCGTCGCTGCCGGGCACGGTCGACGATGCATTCATCGAGGGTATCGCAGTGGTCGGCGGCCAATTGATGCTGCTGCTCGACGTGCAGGCCCTGGTCACCGCCAGCATCGAGGAGCGTTGATCATGGTCCATGAAATATCGCTCGGGACACGACTGGAGATTCGCGACGTGGAAGCGGCTCACCGGCAGCTCGTGCAGGCGGTTGCCGGCGGCGCATCCCTTCGGGTCGACGTTGGCCGGCTCACGGCGGTCGACACGGCCGGCGCGCAATTACTCCTGGCACTCGTGCGCGAGGCCGAGCGGCGCGTCGTGGGGCTCGAGTTCTCGGGAAAGTCGGTTGCGCTCGAAGCCGCGCTCAAGTCGCTCGGCCTCCTGGAAGTGAGCGCGAGGTGTACGACCCCATGAGCGGCTCGGGGAAAGCCAGTCCGGGCCGCTCGAATAGAACGCCCGATCCGAGTCTTCGCGAGGTGATCGAGGAATTCGCCCGCCTTCTCGAGGTTCTGGGCTTGCAGCTCGGCCACTCGGTGCAGGAGGCGGAACGGGAGTGGGGGGATCTCGGGTCCGCCTTCACCCGCCTTGCGGTCGCCAACGAACGAGCCAGGAAGCTGGCCCTCTCCTCGCCGCTGCACTCGGCGCTCGCCGAGCAGAGCGCTGAAATCGGCGCCTCCCTCGAGGCAGCCGTGGTGACCTTGCAGTGCCATGATCGGCTCGCACAGCGGGTCGGCCACATCTGCGCCGGTCTCGACAGCCTGCACACCCTGCTGCGCGACGGTGTCGAGCGGCCGAACCAGGAGTGGCTCAGATTGCTGCGCGAAGTCGAGCGCAACCAACATGCCGAGCAAGCCCGCCTGGCCGCGGCGGACATGGCTCCGCGCGGCAGCGTCGAGCTGTTTTGATCATGACCTCCTTCACGCAACGAGCCGATCGGTCGGGTGCGCCGCGCGCGGTGGACTCCGCGGATCGCGAGCGCGAATTTGCCTTCGAGCGCGCGGATTTCGATGCGTTGCGCGACCTGATCAAGAGGAACACGGGCATCAGTCTCGCGGACTCTAAAATGGAGATGGTATACGGACGGATATCGCGCCGGCTCCGCCATCTGAAGCTGGAAAACTTTGCCGATTACCGTCGCCTGCTCGAGTCCGACGAATCGGAGTGGATCGAGTTCTGCAACGCGATGACGACGAACCTCACGTCGTTCTTCCGCGAGTCCCACCATTTCGATTTTCTGCGCGATCACGTGTTGCGGCCCAAGCTCAGCCAGCCAGGCGCTTCGCGGCGGATCCGCATTTGGTCGGCCGCCTGCTCGTCCGGTGAGGAACCTTATTCGATCGCGATGACGGTGATCGAGGCAATTCCGGATTTCAAGCGCTGGGATATCCGAATTCTTGCAACCGACATCGACTCGCAAATCCTGGCGACGGCGGGACGCGGCGTGTATCCGACCGCGCGCCTCGAGGCGCTTGGGCCCGAGCGCCTGCGCGATCACTTTCGGCCGCTGCCGGGAACTGCAGGCCAGTACCGCGTCGCACCCGAAGTTGCTGCGCTGGTCACCTTCAAACAGCTCAACTTGGTGCAGCCTCTGCCGATGAAAGGTCCGTTGGACGCCGTGTTTTGCCGAAATGTCATCATTTATTTCGACAAAGAGACCCAGAAGGTGCTGCTGGGGAACATTGCGGCGTTGCAGCGCAAGGACGATCTGCTGTTTCTCGGACACTCTGAGAGCTTGTTCAAGGTGTCGGAGGATTATGGTCTGCTCGGCAGGACCATCTATCGGAGGCTTTGACGGATCGAGCGCCCACCGGCCAATGAGGAGTGCTGGAGTGAAGATCATGATCGTGGATGATTCCCTTGCGATGCGGATGATCGTACGCAAGACGCTGCGCCTGGCAGGATTCGACGGTCACGAATTCTCGGAGGCGGAGGACGGGGCGAAAGCGCTCGCCGCGATCACCGTGGCGCCGCCCGATCTCGTGCTCTCGGACTGGAACATGCCCAACATGACCGGCATCGAGCTCCTCGAAAATCTCACCAAGGCCGGCCTCAAGGTGAAGTTCGGATTCGTCACCACCGAGGCCACCGCGGAGATGAGGAGCCGCGCCGCGAGCGCCGGAGCGAGGTTCCTGATCTCCAAACCGTTTACCGCCGAGTCATTCAAAGAGGCGCTCGAGCCGCATCTCAAATGAGCAAGCATCCCGTACCCGATGCAGCCCAGGTCAAGGACTTGCTCGGCTTCCTGTTCGACGGGATCGCCGTGAAGGCCGCGCCGAAGCTCGACATCTCGCCGAATTCCGGCAACTTTCTTGCCGTTTACGTCGCCGATGACGGCGCCCCGGTCGCGCTCGCCGCGTGCAACATGGGATTCGCTGCGAACGCCGGCGCTGCACTGTCCATGCTGCCGCCGAATGCGGCCAAGGACGCTGTGAAGAGCAAGCTGCTCACCCCGGCCATGAACGACAATCTGCGCGAAGTGATGAACATCTGCAGCCGGCTGATGATGCGGGATGGAAGCGGGCACCTGCGTCTGGACCAGGTGTTTCAGTCCAAGTCGCTGCCGGCGGCGGCGGCGGCCATGGCGAGCGCCGCAACGGGGCGCGCGGACTTCGAGGTGACGCTGGGTAAATACGGCGCCGGCGCGCTCAGCCTGCTCACGGTGTGAGTCCTTAGAAAAGCCTCGGCCCCGGACCGTCCCCGCCCAGCACGTCGTCGGGGTTCCTGAGCGGGCAAACCTTGAGCGAGAGGCAGCCGCAGCCGATACATTCGTCGAGCCTGCCGCGCAGCCGCACCAGCTTTGCGATTCGCTCGTCCAGCAGCACGCGCCAACCGTTCGACAGCTTGTTCCAATCGTGCGCCGTCGGGGTTCGGCCGTTCGGCAGCGTGGCCAGCGCCTCGCGGATGATGGACAGAGGGATCCCGATGCGCTGCGCCACTTTGATCACGGCCACCCGTCTCAAGACCTGTCTCGGGTAGCGGCGCTGGTTACCGCCGGTGCGCGCGCTTCGGATGAGACCCTGAGCCTCGTAGAAATGAATGGTCGAGACCGCCACCCCGCTGCGGGCGGCGACCGCGCCGACGGTCAGTTCCCTCGCGCAGGTGTCGCGTGCGGATTTGGAGGGTCTCGTTTTCGAGCCGGCAGCTGCGGACATGTCGCGTGAACCCCGCTTGACCTCAAGACAACTTGAGGTTGTATCTTGTGCGGCGATGGACCGCAATACCGGAATATCGAGCCTCGCCGTGCTGCGCTTCGGTCTCTTGTGCCTCGGCGTGTGGCTGCATTCGGCCGACACCCTGGTGACCGCCACGGTCGCGCCTTCCCTCGTCGAGGATCTTGGCGGCATCGCCTATATCAATTGGACGGTGTCCCTGTACGAAGTCGGCGCCATCATCGCGGGAGCGGCTGCGGGAGCTCTATGCTCGAAACTCGGTATCAAGCGCGTCTTCGCCGCCGCTCTCGTGGTGTATGCCGCAGGCTGCATCGCGGCAGGCGCTGCGCCCGACATGGCGATGGTGATCTTCGGCAGATGGGTGCAGGGCTTGGGCGGGGGAATGCTGCTCTCGGTGTGCTACGTTGCGGTCGAGGCCTGGTTCGAGGCGGCGCTGTGGAACCGGCTGTTCGGCGTCGTGGCACTGGTGTGGGGCGCGGGTTCGCTGCTCGGACCGCTGATCGGCGGGATCTTCTCCGGCACGCATCGATGGCGCTGGGCTTTCTGGAGCTTCGCCGTACAGGCGCTGATCGTTTGGGCGCTCGCGCAACGGTGGCTGCCGAAGACACCGCCCGAGCGCGCACCAGCGCGCTGGCCCGTGCTACCGCTGATGGTTCTGTCCGCAGCGACATTGATCATTGCGGAATCGGGTGCGCTCTCGTCGGGCCAGATGCCAAATCGCAATACGCTGGCCGGGATGGCGTGTGTGGTCGGCCTGCTGTTCGCCTACGCCGCTGTGAGAATCGACCGGCGCTCGGCGGTCCCGATGCTGCCCCGGCAGACGCTCCAACCGACGCACCCGGTGGGCGCGGGATTGCTCATGGTGTTCACGCTATCGGCGGCAACGACCGGCTTCTGGGCGTATGGGCCTTTGATCCTCAAAATTCTGTTTGGGACTCGAGCGCTGGTGACGGGATACATCCTCGCGGGCGAGGCCATCGCCTGGAGCTTGGCGACGCTCGCGGCCGGGTCCGCCACGCCGTCGGCCGATTCGTGGCTCATCCGGGGCGGGGCCCTGGCGGTGTGCGCCGGTAGCGCGGGGTTCGCGATTGCGGTTCCCGCAGGCTCGCTGGTGGCCATGATCGTGTGTGGACTATTGCAGGGTGCGGGATTCGGGGTGTGCTGGCCGGCCATCGTGCAGCGTGCGGTGCGCTTTGCGGATCCCGATGAGCGCTCACTCACCTCGGCGTCCGTCTCGACGGTGCAGCGCATCGGCTACGCCGTGGGTACCGCTGCGGTCGGTATCGCCGCCAACGCATCGGGACTCACGGAGGGCGCTGCGGTACCTGCGGTGAAGGCCGCGGGCTTCTGGGTGTTCGCGGCCTTCGTTCCGGTTCTGGCGATCGGCCTCGCCAGCGCTTGGCGATTCACGCAGCGAAGCCCCCGTTTGGCCGTGCCCAGGACTGCCGACCAGGTGAATCTTTAGCGTTATCCTGGTACATTGGTACCATGAATGACGAGGAGTTCTTGCAGGCGCTGGAGAGCTGCGAGCTGCCATGCGGTGAATTCGGACATCGAGCACACGTGCGCGCCGGCTATCTGTATTTGCGAAGGGCGGGGTTCGACGCAGCGCTCGATCACATGCGGCGCTCCCTGCAACGCTACGTCGCTCATCTGGGACAGGCGCATCGTTACGATGACGTCATGACGAGGGCTTACATGCGGCTCATCGAGCGTCGTATCGCCGAGCGGGGAGATGCGGGCGGATGGGCGGCGTTTGTTCGGGAAAATGCCGACCTGATTGCGCAGCGGGTTTGAATTGACCGCCGCCTCGCGGGGGCGCCGGCTCATGCTAGGCTAATGTCATGAACAACGCTCCCACCCGCCGCGATACCGGGCGCGCCGCACGCTGTTTTCCTGCACTGCTCGTGTCGCTTGCGCTCGGCGGCATACCGCTCGCCGACGCAACCGTCTACACGCTCAAGAACAAGGACGATGCGGTGTTCGGCGAGGACCAGACGGTTACCACCGTGTACGAAGACACCCTCTACGACCTGGCGGCCAAGTACAGCCTCGGCTCGGAGGAGATCATTCGGGTGAACCCCGGAATAGACGCCTGGGTTCCGGGCGCGGGCAAACAGGTGGTCATCCCCGGGCGGCATATCTTGCCGCCGGGTCCGCACGAGGGCATCGTCGTCAATTTGCCGGAGCATCGGCTCTACTACTATCCAAAGCCCAAGCGCGGCGAGCCGCAATCCGTCATCACGTATCCGGTGAGCATCGGCAAAATGGATTGGCGCACGCCGCTGGGCTTGACGCATGTCATCGGCAAGCAAAAGGATCCGACCTGGTACCCGCCGGAATCGGTGCGCAAGGAGCACGCCGCCAACGGGGATCCGCTGCCGGCTAGCGTGCCTCCGGGCCCCGATAATCCGCTTGGGGCCTACGCGATGCGCCTCGCGGCGGGAAACGGAACCTATCTGATCCACGGCACCAACAATCCGAAGGCCGTCGGGATGCCCGTGACGCACGGGTGCATCCGCATGTACCCGGACGATGTCCAAGCCCTGTTCCCGCTGGTCCCCGTGGGCACGCCGGTGCGGCTCATCAACGAGCCCATCAAAGTCGCCTGGGTGGATGGCGAGTTGTTGCTCGAGGCTCATCCGCCGGTGGATGCCGAAGGGCAGAGCTTCGAGCCCAACGTCGAGCAGTTCTCCGAGCTGCTCCAGAAAGCGGTCGGGGATACCACCGTGGCGATCCACTGGGACTATGCACGCGAGGTGCTGCAGAAGGCCGATGGCGTCATCGCAACCGTCGGACTGGAGGCCGAGAATCCCGACGAGCCGGCGCCGCCGAGCGCGACCACGTCCCCCGACGCCGCCGCTCCGGTCGGCGGTGCGATGCCGAATGGAGCCAGTGCGCCGGCCGGCGATGCGAATACGAGGGCGGCCGCTGCGCTTCCCGAGAACAGCGCGTCCTCCACGCAGTCAGGTCAACCGCAGGAACGCTGAGCTGCGCAGTGATTCATCTCCGCAGGGCGCCCCACCCCCATTGTCTCAGCTGCACGGCACTGAGCTGTCTGCTGTTGCTGTCGGGGGCCGCTGCTCCGCTCCGGGCAGCGTCCACACCGGAATCTGCCGCCGCGCCGCCGCTGCCTCCTTTCACCGATTTTCGTTACGAGTCGCCGGGCAACGTCCGCAAGATCACGCTGTCCGATCTGCCTGAGCCCTACGCCACGAATCCGGCGGCGAATCCGGCAAAACTCGTGCCGCGCCCGCCGGGCGTGCTGCCCCGGGCGCCGGCGGGCTTCAAGGTGAATCTCTTCGCCGAGAACTTGGACGAGCCGCGCGTGATACGGGTCGCGCCAAACGGCGACCTGTTCCTCGCCGAGACCGGAGCCGGACAAGTGCGCGTCTATCGTGGCATGACCGCCGATGGCAGGCCGAAGCTCTCGACGGTGTTCGCCACGCATCTCAACCGGCCCTACGGGATCGCCTTTTATCCTCGCGGAGCGCATCCGCAGTGGATTTACATCGGCGATACCGACGCCGTGGTGCGCGTTCCTTACCAGGTTGGGGAACTCCAGACGAAGTGGCCGGCGCAGCGCGTCGTGGATTTGCCGAGCGGCCGGGCGCATTGGACTCGCGACGTCGCATTCTCGCTCGACAGCCGCACGATGTTCGTCGCCGTGGGATCGGGGTCGAACGTCGACGATCCGGACACCCACGGAGCGGAGCGCGATCGTGCCGATATCCTGGCCTTCGACCCCGACGGCGCGCATCTGCGCATCTACGCCTCAGGAATCCGCAATCCGTCGGGGATCGCGATCGATCCGACAACCGGCAAGCTCTGGACGACCGTGAACGAGCGCGATGGACTGGGCGACAACTTGGTGCCCGATTACATCACCTCGGTGCGCGAGGGGGGTTTTTACGGCTGGCCATGGTGGTACATGGGTCCCCATCAGGATCCGCGCCACGCGGGGAAGCACCCGGAGCTCAAGGATCTCGTGATCACGCCCGACGTGATTCTGCAGCCCCACAATGCCTCGCTGCAGATCACCTTCTACGAGGATGCGCGCTTTCCGGAAGAATACCGCGGTGATCTGTTCGCAACCGAGCACGGTTCCTGGAACAAGGCGACCCGCACGGGATACGAAGTGATCCGCATTCCCCGGCATCACACCCCCGAGGCGAGCGGCGAATACGAGGACTTTCTCACCGGGTTCGTTCTGCCCGATGGACAGGTCTGGGGGCGTCCGGTCGGCGTGGCGGCTGCGCCCGACGGGTCGCTTCTCGTGACGGACGATGGATCGAACTCCATCTGGCGGGTCGACTACACCGGTGCGGGACCTTGAGCCGGCCGGGCGTGATGCACGGCGCGCGCAATGGCGCGGCTCAGGCAGTCGGCCGCTGCCGACCCGATGCGGGCCACGTGCGCGGCGCGCCATGTATCGCGGCTGAGCTCGATGCCGCCGCTCGCCACGGCGAACACCGTGTCGCCGTCGAATGGCGTGTGCGCGGGCCTGATTGCCCGGGCGATACCGTCGTGGGCCATCATGGCCACTCGTTTGCATTCCGCCGTCGACAGGTCCGCGTTGCAGGCGACGACCCCGAGCGTCGTATTGGCGCCGCCCTCCAATCGTCCCAATGACCCGAGTCGCGATTCCTCGGGCGCCGGATCACTCAAGTCCATGCCAGCGCCCGGCGGTGTCTGTCCTCCAAATTCTCCATCGATCTCGAACGCCCAAGCCCAGTAGGTCCTTCCATCCGGCATGAGGGCCGAGCCGACCGAGTTCACCGCGACCAGCGCGCCGACGATGATCCCGCCGCCCAGACCGAGCGATGCAGATCCCAAGCCGCCCTTGATGACTCCCGCCATTGCGCCGCGGCCGGCGCCGATCGAGCCGAGCGCGAAATCCGCACCGGCGCCTTCCACGGCGCGAATGCCGAGGTGCCGGTAGGGCGGTGTGGTCCCCCAGCGCTTGTCGCCGCCGTTCCCGAGGTCGTGCAACACGGCGCAGGGGACGATGGGGATGGCGAGCGAGTCGTGCTTGAGGCGCAGTCCGATATGGCGGCTGGACAGCACGGAGGTGACGCCGTCGGCGGCGGCGAGGCCGAAGACCGAGCCCCCCGACAGCACGATGGCGTGTGCGCGGCCGACCAGATTCTCGGGAGCGAGGGTCTCGGTCTCGCGCAGGCCCGGGCCGCCGCCGCGCACATCGACGCCGGCCGGCCAATCCGCCGCGAACAGCAGCGCCGTCACGCCGGTTCGGGCGGCCTCGTCCGTAGCATGGCCCACGGACAGGCCCGCGACATCGGTGATGAGATTTCGGGAGCTGGGGCGCAACACCGGAGCGAAGCGCCCTGCTAGTTGGGCTGCGCGGCAATCACGGCGAGACCCTGCAGCACGAGATCGGGAACGATCTCGCCGCGCGAGCGCATGGTGCCCGTGATCATGCCGGCATCGCCGCCCGTAATGAACAGCTTGGGCTTCACGCCCGTGCTCTGCTCGATGACCTCCGCAGCGCGGTCCGCCATCCCCGCCAGGGCGAACACGGCGCCGCGTGACACCGCGCCGACCGTGTTGTTGGCCAGCACGCCGGCCAACGAAGGGGTGCTGTGCTCCGCCGCCTTCGCAATGTCGCTGGTCTTGGTCATGAGAGCCTCGCGCATCATGTGAATGCCGGGAACGATCAGGCCGCCCAAGTGCTGACCCGATGCATCGACGCTGTCGACCTTGACCGCGGTACCCGCGTCGACCACGCAGAGCGCCGAACGCGTCTTGGTCCATGCCCCCAGCAGCGCGAGCCATCGATCCGCGCCCAACAACTTCGGATCCAGATAGCCGTTCACGAGGCCATCGAATTCCGGCGCGGCCGTGACGAATTCCGCCGTCACCTTGAAGGCCTTCTTGGTCATCTTGGCCAACGTCTTTTCCATCGCGGGACCCGCGACGTTGGATATCAACACTCGTCGGGGTTTCTGGCCGGATTCGAACAGGGCGGCCGTCCACATCCCCGCCTTGGCATCGCGGTGAACGACGGCCTGCTGGTCGGACAGGCCGGTGCTCGTCAGCCACGCCCATTTCAGGCGCGTATTGCCCACATCGATGACCAGAATCATTCGAGACTCGCTATTCTCAATCTGCCGCCGATGTCATATCGCGGCCAAGGATATCATCGTCGGGCGGCTGCCACGCCGATTGATCAAGCGGCGGGGGCGCCGGCCGAAGCTTCGGGAGTCAGCCCGGCGGCAGTCAGTCCCGAGATGACCTGCAGCAGGGCCCGGGACATCCGTTCATCGATTTCGGCGGCATGGGGCAGATGGACCGGATAGCGTACGTGGGCGTCCACGCCCTTCGAGGAATAGCTCAATTGCACCGTCGGGAGCGCATCGCCGCCGACGCTCGACAACGTGGTCCTGCGCAGCTCCTGCGTCTGACGCTTGATCTCGTCATGGAAATCGGCGAGAGCCAGCGTGGCGGCCGCGATGAGCTTTTCTTTGACCGCGGAGTAGTCGACGCCGGCCGGCATGCTCAGCGTTATGTCGTGCCACGCGAAATTGATGCCGGGGATCTGCTTGAACAGCCCGGACGACACCTGGAATACCACCGAGTTGGGGAAGGCGGCGACGCGCCCCGTGGGGCTCACCGAGCCTTTCCCCGCGAACTCCACCAGATACATCCGCACCATGCCAAGCTCGATGATTTCGCCGTTGACCTCGCCGATCTGCACGCGGTCGCCGACCCGCAGGCCGTACTTTCCGATCAAGAAAAAGTAACCGACGATGGACACGAGTACGCTCTGCATCGCCACGGCGAGGCCGGCGGTGATGAGTCCGGCGAAGGTCACGATCGAGCCGAGCTCGCTCGCGAACGTGAACCCGATGATCAGCACCACCAACGACCATAGCGCGATCTTCCTGAGCAGAAGGAGTTGATGACGCCGCCGCGTATCCTGCACGTACTTGAGCACCGCCCGATGCCACGCCTCCGCGAATGCGAACACCACCGCGAGGACGACCAAGAGGATGCCGAGCCGTAGACCGAGTGCCCGGAGGGCGTCTTGCGACTGCGCTTTCACGGCATCGTGCCAGTTCTTGAGATTGTGCCGATACTGCGTGAGCAGGGTGGCCTGCCTGCTCAGCGGAATGAGGATCGCCGAAGCTTGCTTGAATTGACCGGCGAGCGCGTCCAGCTGCGTGTGCAGACCGGCGAGCACCCCCAGGTTTGCCGCGTCGGCTTGCGCCATGAGGGAATCGCCCCGGGCCGACATGGCGCGCATCTCTGCGACGAGTTTTGCGCGAAGCTGCGCATAAGTATCCTCCAGCGTCGCGGTGCTGCGGTCGACGGCGTCGATGCCGCTCATTTTTTCCGACAGCCTGAACACGTTCGCGGCGACGTCCCATATGCCGAAGCGCGAGCCCGCGGCGCTCGATGCCGCGGCCGCCTGCAAGCCGTTGGAGCCGGCGGCCGGCGCATGAGCGGAGGACGCAACCGTGGAACTCGCCGAGGCGGCGGCCGGCGTGGGGGGCTCCGAAGCCGACGGCAGCGCGACGGCCATCGCGTCGATCTGCGCGCGCAGGGCGCTCGTCGCACTGCCGCCGGAGCCGCTGCCATTCACCACCCCGGCCATGCTCGCAATGATGTCCTTTTTGGTGCGGAGCAGATCCATCTCGCCTTGCAGCTCCGCGATTTTCGCCTCGAGCTCCTGTCTGGCCTTCCTGGGTGCCGCGGCAAGCTGCTTGCGCGAGGCATCGATCTCGTCCTGCACCGAGGCCGTCTGGGCATCGATCTTCGCGCGCAGTTGCGCAAGATTCTGCGCGGAGGCGGAGACTGCATCAGGTTGCGGCGCGGCCGTGACCTCCTGGGATACGAGCGCGGCCGCGGCGCGCGCCACCTCGAATGCAAGCGCGGTAACCTGCCCGGCAATCTGGCGATTCTCGTACAGGATCAACAGATCGCTCGGCTCGGTCGAGAATTGCTGCTGGGTGGCGAGGGTGCGGTACCAATCGACGGTTCGATCGAGCATGTCGATCACTTGGCCGCCGCTCATGGGCGCGGCGAGCACATCGGGCGGCGCGGGTGCCGGGGAGGCTTGCGGCTTCGCCGGCGACGGCGCACTGGCAGACGCAGCGGGTGGGGCGGCTGCGGCTGGCTGGGCTGCCGAGGCGGGCTCGGAGCCGGGCTGGGCGGCGGGCGAAGCGGCGAACGCGGCATCGATCGCGCAGATGCCGACGGATAACAGCCCCAGCAGAGCCCGGGCGGGGAATTTCGAGCGAGGGCTCGGCATGCCGGAATCGTACCGGAAATGCGCATCGACGGTGAAAGTTTGGCGAATTCACGGCATGCTTGCGGATTGGCCGCGATCGCCGCGGTATCAGCCATCCGAGACACATTTTTTCTGGAGACCCTACATGAAATTCGACGCCGGCCTCGTGCTGTGCTCAGCCTTGCTGAGCGCCGCGGCCGCCCTTTGCACGCCGGCACAGGCCGAACACACCTCCCCCACCACCCCGGCCGACGGCAAGTCCGCGAGCGACAGCAAAGCCGCGAGCGAACAGCCGAGCGAGTCGCCGCGCTTCCTGCGCGATGACCATCAGACAACGTCGGGGTCGGTGATCATCGGCGGCAAGCCGATCGCCTATCAGGCGGAGGCCGGCGTGATGGTGGTTCACCTCAAGGATCCAATGGACGACGATCCGCCGCCGCCGCGCGAGGACCGTACGTCGCCGCCGGCGCCGCAGCCGCCGGAGGCGAGCATGTCCTATGTGGCCTATTTCCGTGGAGACAAGGAAGATCCGAGGAGGCCGATCACGTTCTTGTACAACGGCGGCCCGGGCTCCTCGACGGTCTGGCTGCACATGGGGGCCTTCGGCCCGAAGCGCGTGCGCACTGCCGACGATACTCACAGCGCCGCAGCCCCGTATCGGGTGATCGACAATGAATACAGCCTGATCGACGCGAGCGATCTGGTGTTCGTAGACGCGCCCGGCACGGGCTTCGGACACCTGCGGGGAGCCGACAAGGAAAAGGCGTTCTACGGCGTCGATCAGGATGCGCACGCATTCGCCAACTTCATCGTCGAGTTCTTGTCACGCCACAAGCGCTGGAATTCTCCCAAGTATCTGTTCGGCGAGAGCTACGGGACCACCCGCTCTGCGGCGCTGTCGAACATTCTGGAAAGCGAAAAGGCGCTCGACCTGAATGGGATCATCCTCCTGTCCCAGATTCTGAACTTCGACGACAGCGTCGACGCGCCACAGTTCAATCCGGGCGTGGACCTGCCTTACGTGCTCGCGTTGCCCACCTACACGGCAAGCGCCTGGTACCACCACAAGCTGCCGAACCGGCCCGACGCGCTCGAGCCGCTGCTCCGCGAGGTCGAAAACTTCGCGTTGACCGACTACACCCAGGCGCTGACTGCGGGCGCGACGCTGAGTGCGGATAAAAAGGCGGCAATCGCGGCGAAGCTTCACGAATACACCGGACTGGATACGGATTATCTGGTCCGCGCAAACCTTCGCGTCAATGGCGGTGAGTTCGAGAAGAGCCTGCTCGGCGCCGAGACCACCACCGGCCGGCTGGACACGCGCTTTTCCGGTCCGACGCTCGATCCCATGAGCAAGGAGGCGGAGTACGATCCGCAGTCCGCCGCCATCTCCTCCGCCTACGTCTCGGCATTCAACGATTACGTGCGCAACGCGCTCAAGTTCGGCGAGAAGCTCACCTACAAGCCGGAGATCGATGTCGAGAAGAACTGGGACTTTCTGCATCAGCCCCCGGGGGCCGAGCAAAAGATTCCCGGCACGCTCAACGTGATGCCGGATCTCGCCGTCGCGATGAAGCAGAACCCAAAGTTGAAGGTCATGCTGAACGGCGGCTACTACGATCTTGCCACCCCTTATTTCGCGGCGGCATTCGAGATGCGCCAACTGCCGATCGAGCCCGCGCTGCAGAACAACATCGAGATGCACTTCTACACCTCGGGACACATGGTGTACGCGCACGAGCCCGACTTGAAGGCGCTGCACGCGAACGTCGCCGCGTTCATCGAGAAAACCAAGGGCGGCATGGCGGAGGCATCCCCGTGAGCAGCCTTTCCGCAGCGGATCTGCGCACGGCGGTGGTCGACGTGCCGGATTTTCCGAAGCCGGGAATTCTGTTCCGGGATATCGCGCCGCTTCTGCGCACGCATTTCGCCGATACCATTCGGGCGCTCGATGGATTGCTCTCGGACGCCGAATGGACGGGCATCGATGCGATCGCCGGCATCGAGTCGCGCGGATTCATCCTCGGGGCCGCGCTTGCCCTGAAGCGGGGTAAAGGCTTCGCGCTGGTTCGCAAGAAGGGCAAGCTTCCGCCGCCGGTGGTCGATGTCTCGTACGATCTCGAGTACGGATCGGGCGTGCTGGAGATGCAGCGCGGGGCCGGGCGGCTGCTGTTGGTCGACGATGTCCTCGCGACCGGCGGCACGCTGACCGCCGCCGCGGAACTCTGCCTCAAGGCGGGCTACGAGGTCACGGCGCTCGGCGCATTGATCGATCTGCACATCATTGCCGACTACCGGTGGCGCGGCATGCCGCTGCGCGCCGTGATGAATTATTGACGGTGTCGGCGCTGCCCCCGATCGTCATCGTCATGGCCCTCGCGGCCGAATCGGACGGCGTGTTCGAGGCGGCTCGAATTCCGGTGCTCTATTGCGGCGTCGGCAAGGTCAATGCCGCGGTAGCGCTCACCCGTGAGTTGCGGCGGTACGTTCATGCGGGAAACGCTCCGCCGTTGGTTTTGAATTTCGGGTCGGCGGGCAGCCGGGTCCACGCCACCGGATCGCTCGTATCGTGCCATGAGTTCGTTCAGCGCGACATGGACGTGAGCGGATTGGGATTCGCCCTGGGCGTCACCCCGTTCGACGATTTGCCTCCGGTGCTGACGTTCGAGCGCCGCTTCGACGGTTTGCCGAGTGCCGTGTGCGGAAGCGGCGATTCGTTCGCGATGAGCGCGTGTGCCGTGGAATGCGGCGTGGTCGACATGGAAGCTTACGCGCTGGCCAAGGTGTGCCGGCTGGAGGGTGCGCCATTCGCGTGCGTCAAATACATCACCGACGGCGCCGACCACGCTGCCGCCGATCACTGGCGCGACAACGTCCACAAGGCGGCGGAGGAGTTTTTGCGCCTCTTTCGGCAGGTGCGCGGCCCCGACTGAGGGCGCGCGCCGTCAGTAGCCGGCGCGATGCAGCAGGGTCACGGCAACGGACGCGAGCAGGCAATAGCAACCGAACAGGTACCACCGTCCGCTCTCGAGCCACCGGCTGAGCCATTTCAATGCGACCAGGCCCGCGAGGAATGCGAAAAAGGCGCCCAGCAAGCACAGAAGCGCCACCGACGAAAGCTCTCCCGCGTGCAGGTTCGGTGCGTGACGGAGCCGCAGCACTTCGCGCACGACGACCGGCGGGGTCAGCACGACGGCCAGCGCGAAGCTGAAGCGCTCCGCCAGCGGCTTCGACACGCCCAGCAGCATGCCGCTCGAAATGGTGGCCCCCGAGCGCGAGAAACCTCTGAAGGGAAGGCACAGCCCCTGTACGAAGCCGATGATGCCGGCCTGATTCATGCTGAGATCGTCCGTGCCGTGAGCGATGGCGACCGGCGGTGGCCGCCGCTCGCGGAGCCCTGCGGCCAGTATCAACAGGCCGGCGGCCGCCAGAGCCGGGGCGATGAACTCGAGGTGGCCGAAAAGATCCTCGATCTGGGAGTGCGGAACATCCTTCAGCGCCGTCTTCTCCAGAATCTTGATGATGATCTCGCCCACAATTCCCGTGACGATGGTCGCGAGCACGATGCGCCCCGCAATGGACTTGAACGCGGCAACGCTGTTGAAGTAGGTGCTGCGCCATTGGCGCCAGAAATAGGCGATCACGGCGAACATGGTGCCGGTATGCAGCATCACCAGGAGCAGCGTCATCGGCGGCGAGGACGGGTCGAGCCCCAGGAGCTTCTCCGCGACGACCACATGCGCGGAGCTCGACACCGGCAAAAGCTCGGCCAGGCCCTGAACGATGGCTAGAACAACGACATTTAAGATGGACATCGGGCCATCATAACCGAGCGCCGCCGCATGCGAGCGCCGGCCTTATGGCAGGATCTGGCGCTGCCAAATCTGCGTCCGGCCGAGCAGCGAGAATCCGATGTATCCCCGGACCACGAGTTTGGCGCCGCCCTCATCCAGATGCAGCTTGCAACGGTATACCCAGCCTGAGTCCGGATCCAGGATGTCGCCCCCGGCGTAGCCGTCGTCGGTACGCTTCATGTTGCGTATGACCACCAGTCCGAGCATGGGCTGATCCTTGCGTTCGTCGCTGCACATCGTGCAAACCCGGCTTTCGGCGTCCGGCGTCATGCTGCGCTCGATTTTTCCGAACAGCTTGCCGTCCTGCTCATAAATACGCACGATGGCCCGCGCCTGGCCGGTCTTGTCGTCAAAAGTCTTCCACTCGCCGATGGGCGAGCTCAAATCGGCGGCAAACCCCGCTTGAAGCGCCGCTACCGCCGACCAGATGAGCGCGAACCTGACGGCGGCGTGCGATGCCCTTCGAAGAAGCGAGTTCATGGCGCGTATTCCCCAGCTGACAGCAACCTCCGACGCATCCTATCATCGCGGGCAATGAATCAGCAGACGATCGACGAGGGCGCCATGCTGGCGCTCAACAACGAGCACCGGGAAGAGACCTCCGAACTCGACGGCGCGAAGCTGCACGCGCTCATAGTCCAGGGATTTCACGTGGGATTGCGCAACGCGGGGCGGGATGCGTTTCTCATCGCATTCGATCAGGACGCGATCTCGGCGAGCCCGAATTTCCAGTGGTTCAAGTCGCGCTACAAGCGCTTCGTGTACGTCGATCGCGTGATCGTCGCGCCGCATAAGCGCGGGTTCGGCCTCGCCCGGAGCCTGTACGACGAAGTGTTTGCCGCCGCCGCCGAGGCGGGCCACTCGCTGGTGGGCTGCGAGGTGAACGTCGAACCGCCCAATCCCATTTCGGACGCCTTCCATGAAGCGCTGGGTTTCACCGAGATTGGAAGAGCGGCGTTGTTCGGCGGGGAAAAGGTCGTTCGCTACCTGATAAAGCCGGTCTGAGCGCGCCAAGCGGATATCGCACCGGCCGGCATTGAGCTCTCAGCGCCGCCCGGCGTAGAAGTAATAATCGGCCGAATAGGCGACCCGGGTGCGCTGACCGGCATGACCGGCATCGCAACTGTCCGTGGGCGCCACTCCGCCGATGGTGTGCAAGCGCTGGATGAACTGCGTCCTGCCGAATATGCCCTTGCCCGAATTGGATTTCGCACGCAGCAACAACCACTGAATGGCTTGGGGATCGGGGCCGTTTTCGCGCGTTACGACATCGCCCACGACTTTGCTGCCGTCATAGCCTTCCCAGGTTGGACCGGCGTAGTGTCTGCCCACATCCTTGCCCGAACGATCGGATAGTTCGGCCGCGGGAGTCTGGTATATCCAGGAGAACCTTTTGGGACCCTGCGCGCTCGCGCGGCACTCGTAGATTTGCACACCCGTGCCATGCAGAACGGCGGTGAGCGTTTGGCCCTTGGCGACTTGGAGCGTTGCCGGTACGTCCGTGGGCGGTACGGGCCTGTGGCTCGCGCAGGCGGCGAGCGTGAAAAGGCAGGCGTATACGGAAGCGAAGCTGGCGGCGCGCATCACTCGGTTGCCCGCCGATCCAAACGGGCGCTCTGACCGAGATTCGCGCTCCGCCACAAATACATCGCCAACAAGGGCTGCCCGCCGGTGCGCATCGCGTGTGTTTCCTCGCTCGAATGATGGATCAACGTTCCGGGCGGGCGGCGCTGCCATGCGCCATCGCCCTTGCGCCACTCGGCCGTTCCGACCAGCGGCAAATAGAGCTCCTCCGCCTCATGGTGATGCGCAGGATAGAACGTGTTCGGTCCGAGCACTAGCACCCCGCAGGAGATTTGTGCGGCGCCGGTGGCGGCGCCGGGACCCGAGAGCTCCGCCCAGGCGTAATTTCGCAAAAACTCATCACCCACCTCGTCGACCGTATAGGTCTGCCGCCAACCGAGCGACCCGGCCGCCGCGCAAAGAGCCGTGACGAAACCGGCGCAAAAGCGTTCGTCGTGCACGGCGATCCGGGGCAGCCAACGAAGCACAGCCGGCGGCTGCCCGGCGGGTGGGCGAGGGGGAGGCTGCAAGGCGGGCCACTCGGCGAGAAACCGCGCGAGTGCCGGCGAGGCGGGTGACATCTGCGGCAACGTCATCCAGAGTCGCCGCGCCTCATCGCGCAATGAAGGGCCCATGCTCATGAATTATACTCGCGAGCCCCGCAGCGCCCGGATGAGGTTTCAGAACATCGCGGAACATTCCCACTTGAGGCCGGCCGGTGCCGCAGGCGATGTCGGGCGTCCGCTCATCGTTCGGTGCGGAGCTTTCGGCGACATGGTGCTGCTGACGGCACTGATCCGGCCGCTGCACGCCCGCTTCGGTGTGCCCATCGATATCCTCACATCCGGGCCGTGGAGCGAGCCGTTGCTGTCGGGCCAGCCGGGTGTGGGCGACATCTTGACGGTGCGCAGCCGCCGGACACCCTATTGGCTTGCGCCCGATCAGCGTCGCGTCGTTCGCCGGTTGCGCGCGCGGTCCCCGGGCCCCACCTGGCTGTGCGACGGCAACGACGCGGTCGAGCCGATGCTCCGGCGCGCCGGAATTGCCGCACGCTATGCCGTCGACATGAGGGATCATCCCCGCCATCCCGGCGAGCACGCGGTCGAGCAGTGGCGACGGCTCGCGGCGCTGATGCCGACCGCTTTGGGGGCGACGCGCCTGCCCGGGGATTCGGCGACGGTCGCGCCCGGCTGCCATCTTTGCGTGGCGGTCGAGCAGCGCGAGGACCTCGACGCCTGGCTTCGCGCCCGCGGGATCGGAGCGGCGCCGTTGCTGCTGGTGCAGGCGGGAAACAAACGAACCATGCGCCGCGGTCTTCGCCGCCTGGCGACCAATCACAAGTACTGGCCCAGCGAGCGCTGGGGGGCGGTGATCCGATACTTGCGCGAGCGCCATCCCGCGCACCGCTTGATCCTGCTCGGCACCGGTCCCGAGCAGGCGCTCAACCGGGAGTTGATCGCCGCCGCGCGCACCGAGGGGCTGGTCAATGCCGCGGGTGAGCTGCCGATTCCCCGGCTGATCGCACTGCTCGAGCGCGCCCAAGGCCTCGTGACGGTCGACTCCGGTCCGGCCCACGCGGCGGCTGCGGTCGGCTGTCCGCAGGTCGTGCTGTTCGGCAAGGCATCGCCGTCGCTCTATCGGCCGTGGGGAGTGGCGCAGGCCGACGTTCGCGTGCTGACCGGAGAGGTGGACGGCGAACCGAGCATGCTCGGAATATCGGTGATGCAGGTGACCGAAGCGTGGGCGTCGCTCCGACTTCGAGAAACGTTGCGTTAGCGCAGCGAGCGCAGCATGTCGTTCGTGACCAGCACCACGCCGCTCTTGGTCACCGAGAAGCGCTGCTGATCAAGCAGCGGGTCGTAGCCGATCTGCAGGCCATCCGGGACCATGCTGTCCTCATCGAGAATGCAATGCTTGATCTTGCAGCGGCGGCCCACGGTCACGTTCGGGAGCAGCACCGAGCCGTCGACGGAGCTCTGTTCCTCGATGCGCACGCCGCTCGACAGGAGCGACTGCCTCACCGAGGCGCCCGAGATGATGCAGCCGCCGGCGACCATGGAGTTGACGGCCATGCCGCGCCGGCCCTCCTCGTCGAGCACGAATTTTGCCGGCGGATGCTGCCCTTGATAGGTCCAGATGGGCCACTGATTGTCGTAGATGTTGAGTTCCGGATTGAGCGCCACGAGCTCCATGTTGGCTTCGTACAGGGCATCGACGTTGCCCACATCGCGCCAATAATTCTGCGCCCGGGTCTCCACGTCGTGGAACGGATAGGCGAAGACGCGCATCCGGCCGATCGCGGGCGGGATGATGTTGCGGCCGAAATCATGGTTGGTCTTGGGATCGGCGGCGTTGTCGGTCAGCAGCTTGTCCAGCCGGTCGAGCGCGATGACGTAGATGCCCATGGAAGCGCGCGCCATGGTTTCGTGGCCGATGATCGGGTCGGGGTTCTTCGGCTTCTCGGCGAACTTGGTGATCCGGTTCGTCTCGTCCGTGGTCATGATGCCGAACTCGTTCGCACGGTCGAGCGGCACGTCGACCACGCCGACCGTGATGTCGGCCTCGCACTGCTCGTGATAGGCGATCATCGGGCCGTAATCCATCTTGTAGATGTGATCGCCGGCGAGGATCAGCACGTGCGTCGGATGGTGCGAGCGGATGTATTCCAGATTCTGATAGACGGAATCAGCGGTGCCTCGATACCAGTGATCGCCGATCTGCTGCTGGGCGGGGATCAACTCCACGAATTCGCCGAGCTCGCCGCGCAGATAACTCCAGCCGCGCTGGATATGCTGGATCAACGGCTGCGCCTTGTACTGAGTGAGCACGGCGATCTGGCGGATGCCGGAATTCACGCAGTTCGACAGCACGAAGTCGATGATGCGGAATTTCCCGCCGAACGGCGTCGCAGGCTTGCAGCGATGCAAGGTGAGCGCCTGGAGCCGTTCGCCGCGTCCGCCCGCCATGACCACCGCCAGCGTGCCGCTCGTCAACCGACTGACGTAGCGTCCGGTGTTCGTTCTAGCGGCGTGTTGCATAAGCATCCTGGCGTCGTCGAGGCAGCCTGCTGCGCACTTCAGAGCCTGCCACACTCGCGCAGTCCCCGCACCAGGTATTTACCAGTTTTTTGTAGGGGAATTCGCGGTTGTAGAAATTTCCCATTTGTTAAACTGTCCGCATGGCTCCGCTCAAGGTTTGCATCCTAAGCTCCGAAATCATGCCGTTCGCCAAGACCGGCGGGCTGTCCGACGTCGTCGGCGCATTGATACGGGAACTCGGGCAGCGCGGTCATGAAATCCGCGCCTTCATGCCCTTGTATGCCGCCGTTCGCCGTGCGTACCCGGGCACGCAGCCGGTTCTCGGCCTTCAAAGCGTCGGTCTGACCGTCGGCAACCGCGTGTACGCCTTCTCGGTGCGCACCATGAGCCTGCCCGGGACCCACATGCCGGTGTACTTCATCGACTGTCCGGAGCTTTTCGACCGGCCCGCGATCTATACCCGGGATCCCGACGAGCATCGGCGATTTTTGCTGTTCACCCGAGCCGTCGTCGAGAGCTGCCTGCGACGGGGCTTCGCCCCAGATATATTTCATTGCCATGATTGGCACACGGGGTTCCTGCCGTTGTTTCTGAAGACCCTGTATGCGCCCGTGCCGCTGTTTGCAGCCGCGAAGACCGTGCTCACCATTCACAACATCGGTTATCAGGGCATCATCGCGCGCGACTTCATCGGCGATCTCGGGCTGGCGGGCGCCGAGGCCCAGCTGGATGCCGCGGATCTCCAGGCTGGCGTCATCAACTCGTTGAAAACCGGGATAAAATTCGCCGATACGGTGACCACCGTGAGCCCCACCTACGCGCGCGAGATCACCGAGACGCCGCTCGGCATGGGAATGGAGGAGACGCTCCGCGCGCGCGCCAATCCGGTCGTGGGGATCTTGAACGGCGTCGATTATCGGGAATGGGACCCGCGGCACGATCAGTACCTCACGGCGCATTTCTCGATGGAACATCTCGAGGGCAAGCACGCCAACAAGCGCGCGCTCCTTGCAGCGAGCCGGCTCGACCGGTCGCCCGACAGTCCCTTGATCGGCATGGTGACCCGACTGGCGTCACAGAAGGGCATCGACCTGCTCATGGACCTGCTGCCGAAGGCGTTGGAGCGGCGCGATTTCGGCCTGGTCGTCCTCGGCAGCGGGGACGAACGCTACACCTCGTTCTTCGATTCGCTCGCGCAGCATCATCCGCAGCGCGTTGCATTTCATTCGGGCCACGACGAGCGGATGGCACACCTGGTGGAGGCGGGCAGCGATATGTTCCTGATGCCCTCGCAGTACGAGCCCTGCGGTCTCAATCAAATGTACAGCTTGCGTTACGGGACTGTGCCGATCGTGCGCCGGACCGGCGGTCTCGCCGATTCGGTACGGCACTTCGATCCGTCGACCGGCGAGGGCACGGGCTGTGTATTCAACGATTACGACGTGCCGGCGGTCGAATGGGCGATCAACACCACGCTCGACTGGTTCTCACGCCCGGAGAGTTGGCATCGTCTGGTGCAGAACGGGATGCGCGAGGACTTCTCCTGGGGCCGGCAGGTCGGTAAATACGTGGAGGTGTTCCGCGCCGCCGGCGCTCACTCGGCGCGCTGAAGCAACGCGTAGCGCCGCCCATTCGGCAACGCATACAGATGCAGGACCTGAAGACCGGCCGCCGCGGCCCACGCCGGCTCGGCATGCTCGGGCGTTGCAGAATCGAGCTTGAGCCCAAGCGCGCGCGCGATGCGCCGCACGGTGGGGGTGGTATCTCGGCCCGGCCACTGCGCAACCACGAAGGCATGGGGACGGGCCGCCGTCAATTCCCGCAAGCGGGCGATCGCGCGATCGTCTGCGGGCGCCCGGATCAGATCCACGTCGGTTCGAGCGTACATGTCGACGAAAGCGCGCGTGGTCTCGTCCGGCACCCACAGGATCAGCGAACCTCCGGCACTGTCCGTGCCGATGGCGCGGCCGATCGCCGGCAAATCCTGCCAGCCATCGACCGCGTGGTAGACCGCCGAGGCAGGTATCGCGAGCAGCAGACAATAGGCGAGCGCCAATGAATAAGATCCTTTCTGCATCTGTCCGCGGCGCGCCGCGGACTCGGCCACGAGCGCGAGCGCCGCGGCCGCGATCACGCCGAGCGCCCCCGTCAGTTCGATTCCGGCGCGCTGCGCGCCGCGCACCGCTGCGGACGCGCCGCTCGGAACGTCGATCCCCAAGACCACGAGCGCGACGCCGAACCCCAATGCTGCGAGCAGCACGAGGGCGGCCGTGACGCGCACGGCGCGAACATCCCACGCATCGTGCGCGCGAACGCTGTTTGCCACCCACCACGCGACCAGGAGCGCGAATCCAGGCATAGCGGGCGCGAGGTACACATTGCGCGCCGTTGCGGCCACCGACAGCAGCAGCAGCGTGGGAACGATGCAGGCGGCCGCGAAGCGCAGCGCGCGGGTGGCGTGTGCCGGTGCGTGCCGCTCGAACCATGCTCGCCGCGCGGCCGCCGCCGCCAGCAAGGTCCATGGCCAGAGGTAGCTGGGAAGCTCCAGGAGGTATTTGCCCGGACTGTTCCGATGTGCGGCTGCGTATTGCAATTCCCGGGGAGCATCCACGTGCGCGAAGCGCCCCGCCAGGTTGTTCCAGAAGAACACCTTCAGGTGCTCGAGTCCGTCCTCTCCCCGGTAGACGAACCACACCCAGGTGAGAATCAGCGCTGCTTGAAGCGCCAATCCTGCGTAGAGCTCCCAGCGCAGAAGCTCGCGCCAGCGCCTCTCCCAGACCGTCAGCGTGACGAGGGTCAGAACGGGCACCATCCAGGCAGCAGCGCTCTTGCTCAGAAAGCCCAGACCCAAGGCGGCATGCATGAGCGTGTAGCCGCGCAGCCGATCGGCGCTGCCCACCGCGTAGAATCCCCGATAGGCGCCCAGCAGGGCGACGGATACCGCCGCGAGCAGCGGGGCATCGGTGGCGAGCCAGATGACGGCCTGATAGGAGAGCAGGAAAGTGCTGATTGCGGCAGCGGCGGCCCAGCCTGCAAGCGGCCCCGCGGCCCGGCGCGCCAACAAGCCGACGCTCAAGGCCGTGATCAACGCATACAGAAGGTTGGGGAGACGGGCAACCCACGCGGCCTTGCCGAACAGTCGGATCGTGGCGCCGGCCACCCAGTAGGTCAGCGGCGGCTTTTCACAAAATGCCTCGCCCGCCAGAAGCGGCACGGCTTTGTCGGACTGCCAACTCATCCGCCAGGCAATGTCGGCTTCGCGCGGTTCATCCGGTGTCCAATAGCCGCGCCCGAGGATGCCCACCGACCACGCCAGTGTCAGCGCCAGGGACAGGATCCACAGGGGAGTGCGAGTCGGACTCAACAACGCATTATACTTACAGGCTGGCTAAGGAGTTCACATGGCATCTGCCGACTATACTTTACGCGGCGCAATCGCCGTGATCACCCTCGATAACCCGCCCGTCAATGCGCTCGGCTTGGGCGTGCGACAGGGGGTTGCCGAAGGGCTGGAGCGTGCCCAGGCCGACCCCTCGGTCGGCGCGGTCGTACTCACCGGCGCGGGAGCGACCTTCTGCGGGGGCGCGGACGTGAGCGAATTCGGCCTGCCGGCCATGATTGCGTCGCCACATCTCACCGATCTGTGCGCCTTGGTGGAAGGCTTTCCCAAACCCGTGATCGCCGCGTTGAACGGTCTCGCGCTCGGCGGCGGCCTGGAACTCGCCATGTGCTGTCATCACCGCGTGGCGCTCGCGTCGGCGCAGATCGGCTTGCCCGAGGTGAAGCTCGGCATCCTGCCGGGCGCCGGGGGTACCCAGCGATTGCCGCGTCTCGCCGGTCCGGAGCGAGCCTTGAACATGATCGTCAGCGGCACGCCGGTATCCGCGCGCGAACTCGCGAACTCGGCGCTTCTCGACCAGGTCGTCGAGGCCGACGTGGTGCCGGCTGCGCTCGAGTACGCACGGCGCGCGCTCGAGGAAAAGTTGCCGCTGAAGAAAGCGCGCGACCTCAAGATCCACTTCCCGAACGCGGAAGCGTTCTTCGATTTTGCACGCGGGGCGGTTGCTCCGCTCACGAAGAATTATCCGGCGCCCGGCAAGTGCATCGATGCGGTGGAGGCGGCGGTCTCGAAGCCCTTCGACGAGGGCATGAAGGTCGAGCGCGCGGCTTTCACCGAACTGCTGAACAGTCCCGAATCGAAGGCGCTGCGGCACGTGTTTTTCGCGATCCGCGCGGCCGCCAAGATTCCCGGTGTGACGTCCGGGACGCCGCAGCGCCCCATCGGTTCGGTGGCGGTCATCGGCGCCGGCACCATGGGCGGCGGCATCGCGATGAACTTCGCCAATGCCGGCGTGCCGGTCACCGTCCTCGAGACCAGTCCTGCGGCGCTCGACAAGGGGCTCGCCGTCGTTCGCAGGAACTACGAGGGAACCTTGAAGAAGGGACGTCTGACGCAGAAGGACTTCGACCAGCGGCTCGGCCTCATCCAGGGCACGCTTTCCTACGACGACATCGCGCGGGCGGACCTCGTGATCGAGGCGGTGTTCGAGGACCTGCAGGTGAAGAGGCAGGTGTTCGAGACCCTCGATGCCAGGGCCAAGCCGGGCGCGATTCTCGCCTCCAACACCTCGACGCTCGATCTGGACAAGATAGCCGCCTTCACGCAACGCCCGGGCGACGTGGTGGGGCTGCATTTCTTCAGCCCCGCCAATGTGACCAAGCTCCTGGAGATCGTGCGCGGCAGGAGGACGGCCGACGATGTGCTCGCCACGAGTCTCGGCATCGCAAAACAGATCAAGAAGATCGGCGTGGTGGCCGGAGTCTGCGATGGCTTCATCGGCAATCGCATGCTGAACGCCTATTTCCGGCAGATGGATTTCTTGCTCGATCAGGGCGCACAGCCTGCGCAGATCGACCGGGCACTCGAGACGTTCGGTTTCGCGATGGGGCCGTTTCGAGTCGCCGATCTCGCCGGCAACGACATCGGCTGGGCGATCCGCAAGCGTCTGTACGCCGAACATCCCGAGCGACCGTTCTCGAAGATCCCGGATCGAATCTGCGAGCTCGGCCGGTTCGGGCAAAAGACGGGCGCGGGTTGGTACGACTACAAACCCGGTGAACGCAATGCGCTTCCTTCCGAGGTGGTGACGAAGATCATCCTCGAGGAGTCGGGCCGTCTCGGCCTGGCGCGGCGCCGGATCGGAGACGAGGAAATCGTGGAGCGTGCGCTCTACGCCTTGATCAACGAAGGGGCACGAATCCTGGAGGAGGGCATCGCGCAACGCGCCTCCGATGTCGACGTGGTGTACATCGCGGGCTATGGATTTCCGGATTTTCGCGGCGGCCCGATGTTCTACGCCGATTCGGTCGGACTGCCGAACATCCTGCGCGCGATGCGCACCTTTGCGAAGGGATATCAACCCGATGCGTGGCGTCCCGCCCCGCTGCTCGCGAAATTGGCTGCCGAGAACGGCAGCTTTGCCGGCTGGAGAAAACAATCATGACCGACGCTGTCATCGTTTCCACCGCCCGCACCGCACTTGCGAAGTCGTGGCGCGGTGCGCTCAACATGTCGCATCCCGTCGCGTATACGGGCCACGTACTCGAGCAGGCCATCGGGCGGGCGCGCATCGATCCGGCCGAAGTCGAGGATGTGATCGTCGGCGCAACCTTCCTGGAGGGCGCCTCGGGCGCGAACGTGGCGCGTCAGGTAGCCCTTCGCGCCGGCTGTCCGGTGACCACCGCGGGCGTATCGGTGAACCGCTTTTGCTCGTCGGGTCTGCAGACCATCGCGCTGGCGGCGCAAAGGGTGCTCACGGGCGAGGGCGAGATATACGCAGCCGGCGGCCTGGAATCGATTTCGTGCGTGCAGAACCAGGCCAATACCCGGATGCTCAAGGAGGACTGGGTCGTCCGGCACAAGCCGCAGGTGTATTGGAGCATGCTCGAGACCGCCGAGACGGTCGCAAAGCGTTATGGCATCGCCCGCCAAGCGCAGGACGAGTACGGCGTGCAGAGCCAGCTGCGCGCGGCCGCCGCACAGCGAGACGGGCGGTTCCAGGCTGAAATCGTGCCCTTCAAGACGGTCATGGCCGTGGCGGACAAGAGTGCCGGCACCATCGGCACCGCCGAAGTCACCTTGAGCGCGGACGAGGGAATCCGCCCCGACACGACCTATGAGGGCGTCGCAAAGATCCGGCCCGCGATTTCGGGCGGCGTCATTGCGGCGGGCAACGCCAGTCAATTCTCCGACGGCGCCTCCATGTGCATCGTCATGGATGCGAAGCGGGCCGAGAAGAGAGGCCTTTCCCCGCTCGGCATTTTCCGCGGTTTTCAGGTGGCCGGGTGCGAGCCGGACGAAATGGGGATCGGACCGGTGTTCGCCGTGCCGAAGCTCCTTGCCAAAGCCGGTCTGAAGGTCGAGGACATCGGCCTGTGGGAGTTGAACGAGGCGTTCGCCGTCCAGGTCATTTATTGCCGCGACCGGCTCGGCATCCCGAACGAGCGCCTGAACGTCAATGGCGGCGCGATCGCCGTCGGGCATCCTTACGGCGTGTCGGGCTCGCGCCTGACGGGCCACGCGCTCATCGAAGGCAAGCGGCGCGGCGTCAAGTACGTGGTGGTCACCATGTGCATCGGCGGCGGAATGGGAGCCGCGGGATTGTTCGAGGTGGTGTAAGGCACGGCGGGCGCGCGGCATGATTCTTTACGGCTATTCGATGAGTTCCGCCTCGTACCGGGTGCGTATCGCATTGTGCCTGAAGGGGATCGAGCCGACCCGGGTGACCAAGCAGTTGCGACGCGGCGAACATCGTCACCCGGACTTTTTGCGCTTGAATCCGCAGGGCTTCGTCCCGGCACTCGAGCTCGATGACGGACAGGTGCTCACCCAGTCGCTCGCCATCATCGAGTATCTGGACGAATTGCATCCAGAGCCGCCGCTGCTGCCCGCATCGCCATGCGACCGCGCGAGGGTGCGCAGCATGGCTCAGCTCATCGCCTGCGACATCCATCCGTTGAACAACCTGCGGGTGCTGCAATATCTTGAGGGACCGCTCGCGCAGACGCCGAGCGCGCGCGACGCCTGGTACCGGCATTGGATCGAGGCGGGCTTCGCGGCACTCGAGCAGACGCTCGGGCGGGACGCATCGAGAGGCAGATATTGTCACGGCGAATCGCCCACGCTCGCCGACGTCTGCCTGGTGCCGCAGGTCTTCAACGCACGGCGCTTCTCCGTCGACCTCGGCGCTTATCCGCGCATCGTCGCCATCGATGCCGCGTGCCGCGAGCTGGCGGCGTTCGCCGCCGCTGCGCCGGAAAAGCAGACGTAATCAAGTCCTGCCGTCCAGCACTTACGCCGGACGGGGCGCTACAGAACGGGAATCCCGCGGCGGATGTCGGCGGAGAACGTCTCGCTCGTGTCCGCGCCCAGCCCCCGCTCGCTGATGTAGCCCAAGCGCCTCAACTCCTCGAGCGGATAGCGCATGTCCAGACCGCCGACTCCGTACACGTACTCGGGCAGGTAGCCCGAGAGCCACAGACGGTAGCTCAACGGGAGAGGGCCGACGATCCGTCTCAGCAGCTTGTACACCAGGATGGTGCAGTTGCCCGTGAGCGTGTGGTAGAAGCGCGGCCGGCCGACCAGATCGTTGGCCTCTCCGACGTAGGCGAGGAACAGCGATCGCATCGCGGAAGGCGTTATTCTCAGCCGATACAGATAAGTCCTTTCGCGGCGAATGTTGGTGCGTAAGCGCACGATATCGCGCTCGTCCGCGGCGATGACGATCAATTCGAATTCCTTGAAGAATCCTGCGATTTCGGAAAACGTTTCGGTCCGCTCCCGTCGGATCTCGACGGAGAAGACGACGTGGCTGCCGTCGTCGAAGCCGAAGGACAGCAGCGTGTGAGCGATCGCATGCCCCGACCAGTACGACATGATCATGTCGAGCGAGACGAGCCGATCGAGATCATAGCGGCGGGTTTCCCAGCGTTGACCATAATCGGCGGCGGTTCGCCATTCGAAGTTGCGCACGTTGTGCAGGGTCACCTGGCTGTCCTCGACGCTGGCGTGCGTCGTCCTCGCCACATCGTCCGCCCAGGCGCGGTCGTTCGAGGGCGACAAACTCCTCCACCAAATCAGCAAAGCCGCATACATCGTGGTGAACGCGAGCGCCCCGGATGCGAGCCACCCCGACCAGACGGCCGCCCCGCAAAGGATGCCGAATGCCGCCCAGAGCGCAGAGAGCGAGGATTTCGAGACGCGGCCGCCCGGTGCCTGGTACCAGAGCGCGAGCGCGCCCCAGAGGCAGCTGATCCCGATCATCGACGTGACTAAAACCTGGGCCACGATGCCGGGCGCCCGCTACCGGACGGCGCGTTCGCTCAGGAATGCGCCGAGGATGCGCGCGGTGTGGCTCTTTGCCGCCTTGAGAGCGACGGCATCCGGGTCTCCCTCCGCGACCACGCGGCCGCCCCCGCCGCCGCCTTCCGGGCCGAGATCCACGATCCAATCGGCTTCGGCCATGACATCCAGATTGTGCTCGATCACCACCACCGTATTACCTGCATCCACGAGACGCTGCAACACCTCGAGCAGCTTCTCCACGTCCGCCATGTGCAGTCCGACCGTCGGTTCATCGAGCACATACAGCGTGTGCTGGCCCTCGCGGCGCGCGACATCGAGTGCCACGACATCGGTGCGGGTTTTCGAGAGCTCGGCCACCAGCTTGATGCGCTGGCTCTCGCCCCCGGAGAGGGTCGGACTCGGCTGACCGAGACTCAAGTAGCCGAGGCCGACATCGGCGAGGAGCTGTATGGGATGATGGATGCTGCGCTGGGCGCGGAAGAATTCCGCGGCGTCGTCGACGCTGAGCGCCAACGTCTCGCCGATGCTCCTGCCCTTGAACGTGATGCTCAGGGTCTCCGGATTGAAACGTCGGCCGCCGCATACGTCGCAAAGAACCTGCACGTCGGGCAGGAAGCTCATCTCGATGCGTTGCATGCCCTGCCCCTCGCAGGCTTCGCAGCGGCCGCCCGCGGTATTGAACGAAAATCGGCTGGCGGTGAATCCCCGGATGCGCGCATCGGTGGTCTCCGCGTAGAGCCGCCGGATCGAATCCCAGAACCCGACGTAGGTGGCGGGGCAGGATCGCGGCGTCTTGCCGATCGGCGTTTGGTCGACTTCCAACACGCGGCTGATCGCCTGCCAGCCCTCGATCGAGTCGCATCCGTGCAGCTCTATCTTGCGTTCGCGGTCCGCGCGCGTGCGCCGGGCAACCAGACGCTTGAGATTGCCGAGCAAAACGTCGCGGGCCAGCGAGGATTTGCCGGAGCCGGAGACCCCCGTCACCACCGTCAGGCGGCCAAGCGGAATGCGCGCGTCCACGCGTTTGAGGTTATGCAGGCTCGCGCCCGCAATGCGGATCGACGGCGTCTCCCGGTTGATCGATCGCCGGCGAGCCCGGGAGTGCTCGAGCGGTGCGGCGAGGCACCGGCCGGTGGGGGAGTCCGCGCGCCTCGCCAGCTCCTCCGCAGTTCCCTGAGCGACCACGTGACCGCCGCGCGTACCGGCGCCCGGCCCCAAATCGATGACGTGGTCCGCGCGCCGGATGGTGTCCTCGTCGTGCTCCACCACCACCAAGGTGTTGCCCTTGCTGCGCAATCGATCCAGCGTATCGAGGAGGACGAGGTTGTCGCGTGGATGCAGCCCGATCGTGGGCTCGTCGAGCACGTAGCACACACCCTGAAGGTTCGAGCCGAGCTGGGCCGCCAAGCGGATGCGCTGGGCCTCCCCGCCCGACAGGGTCGGTGCCGCACGGTCGAGCTGCAGATAGCCGAGACCCACGTCGCGAAGAAATGCGGTTCGGGCCTCGAGCTCCGCGAGCAGGTCTCGGGCGATCTCGAGCTCTCGGCCCGCCAGCTTGAATTTGCGCAAGGCGACTGCAAACTCCTCCACCGGCAAATGCGTGAGCTCGGCGATCGAGAGCTCGCGGAACAACACGTTTCGCGCCACCGGATTGAGCCGGGTGCCGGCGCAGTCCGGGCAAGAAGCGGGCTCGCCGGTTTCGGGGTCGCTCAATGCCTGCCACTGTGATTCCTCGCCGGTCTGCTCCGCATCGAACTCGGCGAGTTTGAGGCCGGTACCGAAACAGGTCTTGCACCAGCCGTGCCTGGAATTGAAGGAGAACAGACGCGGATCGAGCTCCGGGAAGCCCGTGCCGCAGTTTGGGCAGGCGCGCTTCGTCGAGTAGACGGCGGGTTCTGAACCATCGGCGCCGGCCCTGGCCGCGGGTGCGAGTACTTGAACGACTCCCCGTCCGTGTTCCAGCGCGGCGGCGAGCGCCTGGCGCAGCTCCGATTCCGCCTGCGAAGTGACCACGAACGTCGCTACCGGCAGCTCGATGCTGTGCTCGACGAATCGGTCCAGCCGCGGCCATTTCGCGCTGGGTTTGAACTCGCCATCCACGCGCAGTTCGGCGAAGCCCTTGGCGCGCATCGTCTTGGCGAGCGCGGTGTAAAGGCCTTTGCGCGCCACGATGAGCGGTGCCAGCAAGGTGATCTTGCGTCCGCGGTATTCCGTCAGCAGCCGCGCGGCGATGGCGTCGACCGACTGCGGCTCGATGCGTGCACGGCAGACGGGGCAGTATTGCACGCCCAGCTTGACGTAAAGAAGGCGTAGGAAATGATAAAGCTCGGTGAGCGTCGCAACCGTGCTCTTGCGGCCGCCGCGGCTGGTGCGCTGTTCGATTGCGACCGTCGGCGGTATGCCGAAAATCGCGTCCACGTCGGGCCGGGAGGCGGGCTGCACGAACTGCCGCGCATAGGCGTTGAGCGATTCCAGGTAGCGGCGCTGCCCTTCGGCGAACAAAATGTCGAATGCGAGGGTGCTCTTTCCGCTTCCGGAGACACCGGTGATGACGGTGAATCGATTGCGGCCCAGATCCACGTCAATGTCCTTGAGGTTGTGCTCGCGGGCCCCGCGGATCTCGATGGCGCGGGGCGAACTCGCGGCTGTTTCCGGGCCCTCCCCATCACTGACGCCGCGGCCGAACGAGGCGGCGGGTTCGAGGCCTTCCGCGAGCGCCCGGCCGGTATGCGAGGCCGTGAGGCGCATGATATCGTCAGGTGTGCCCGCGCCCACCAGCGCTCCGCCGGCATCACCGCCCTCGGGACCCAGATCGATGATCCAATCGGCGGCGCGTACCACGTCCAGATTGTGCTCGATGACGAGCAACGAATGGCCCGCCTCGATCAGGCGACGGAATGCGCGCAAGAGCTTGGCGACATCGTCGAAATGCAAACCGGTGGTCGGCTCATCGAACAGAAAGAGCGAGCCGCGCCGCGAACCGGCATCGACGCTCTTGCCGTTGCCTGTGCGGAACTTGCCGCGGCGGTTCGCCCCGGCAGATCCCGCCGCCGCCGCCGTCTGCACCGCGTTCTCGGCCAGATGGCCGGAGAGCTTGAGGCGCTGTGCTTCGCCTCCCGAGAGCGTGGGCACCGGTTGGCCGAGGCGCAGATAATCGAGCCCCACTTCGGCGAGCGGCGCGAGGCGCAGGCACACCTCCGTGTCGTCGCTGAATACCTTCAGCGCCTCCGACACCGTGAGGTCGAGCACATCGGCAATGCTTAGGGCACGGGAGCCGTCCCGGCGCAGCTCGATCTCGAGTATCTCCGAGCGATAGCGTCGACCGTTGCAATCCGGGCACCGCAGGTACACATCCGACAGGAACTGCATCTCCACGTGCTCGAAGCCGTTGCCTCCGCAGCCAGGACAGCGGCCGTTGCCGGAGTTGAAGCTGAAGGTGCCGGCCGTGTATTTGCGCTCGCGCGCCTGCGGAAGTTTCGCGAACAGCTCCCGGATCGCATCGAAGGCGCCGACGTAGCTCGCGGGATTGGAGCGCGTCGTGCGGCCGATGCTCGATTGATCGACCATCACGACATCGCCGATCAGCTCGGCCCCCTTGATGCGCCGGTGGGCGCCGGGATTCTCGGTGGGCTTGCCGTAGGCCCTGCGCAGGGCGGGAAACAGGATGTCGTGCACTAGCGTGGATTTGCCCGAGCCGCTGACGCCCGTGATGCACACCAGGCGATTGAGCGGGATATCGACGTCGATGCCCTTGAGGTTGTGCTCTTTCGCCCCTTCGATGCGCAGGATTCCCGGCGAAGCGGCATGCGAAGCGGTACGCGCCGCGGCGGCGGGTATCTCGACCCGCCGCCGATGCAGCAGATAATCCGCGGTCAGCGAGCCCCTGGCTTTCGCGAGCGCTCCGGGGCGGCCCTGAAACACGATTTCACCGCCGTGCTCTCCGGGACCCGGCCCGATGTCGATCAGCCGGTCGGCCGCCTGCATCACCTTGGGATCGTGCTCGACCACGATCAGCGTATTGCCGGCATCGCGCAGCCGCTTCATCACGCCGACGATGCGGCCCACGTCGCGAGCGTGAAGGCCGATGGAAGGCTCGTCGAGCACGAACAGAGTGTTCACCAGCGAGGTGCCGAGCGCCGTCGTGAGATTGATCCTCTGCACTTCGCCTCCCGACAGCGTGCGGGATTGGCGGTCGAGATTCAGATAACCGAGGCCGACCTCGGTCAGATACTTGAGCCGCGTGCGGATCTCGTTCAGCAAAAGATCGGTCGCTTCATCGAGCGGTGCGGGCAGGGCGAGCCCGGCAAAGAAGCGCAGGTTGCGATCGATGGGGGTGAGCATCACGTCGCGGATGTTCACGCCCGGCGAGCCGTTCGGCGAGCCCCGCGCGGAACCGATCCGCCACAACAGCGCCTCGGGCTTGAGACGTGACCCCCGGCACGAGGTGCACTCGGTATACGAGCGATAACGCGACAACAGCACCCGTATGTGCATCTTGTACGCCTTGGTCTCGAGCCAGGCGAAGAATCGACGCACTCCGTACCAGACGTTCTTGGTCCACTCGCCTTCACCGTCGAGCACCCAGGTGCGCTCGGCATCGGTGAGCTCGCACCAAGGCGTATCGAGCGCGATGCCGCGTTTGCGCGCAAATTTCACGAGGTCGGCCTGGCACTCCTTGTTGGACTCCGTCTGCCAGGGCTTGATGGCGCCGGCCCGCAACGACAGCGCCGTATTGGGGATGACCAACCCGTAGTCGACTCCGATGATCCGCCCGAAGCCGCGGCAGGTCTCACACGCCCCGATGGGCGAATTGAAACTGAACGTGCTCGGGGTCGGATCCTTGTAGTCGATGTCGCAGTCGGGGCAGTGGAGCTGCGTCGAAAAACGCCAGGGAGCATCTACCGACCCGTCCTCGTGCTGCGGATAGACATCGAGACGCCCCTGCCCGACCTTGAGTGCCGCCTCGATGGCGTCGTTCGCGCGGGCCGGCTCGACCGAGGACCAGCGGAATCGATCCTGAATCATTTGCAGGACGCCGCGGCGCTCTTCGTGGATACGGGTGTAGCCTTGCGCGGCCAGCAGTTTCTTGATCTCTGCCGCGTCGAAATTCCGGGGTATCGGCACGGGGAACGTGAGCAGCAGGCGCGGATCGCCCGCCGGCTGCGTGCGTTCGGTCAGTCCGGCGCGGATGGTCTCAACTGTGTCGCGGCGCACCGCCTGTCCGCAGCCCCGGCAATGCAGAACCGCCGCGCGCGCAAACAGGAGCTTGAAGTGATCGTTGAGCTCGGTCATGGTGCCGACGGTCGAGCGCGACGTGCGCACCGGATTCGTTTGGTCGATGGCGATGGCGGGCGGAATGCCTTCGATCGCATCGACCAACGGGCGATCCATGCGATCCAAAAATTGCCGCGCATACGGCGAGAAAGTCTCGACATAACGGCGCTGACCTTCGGCGTACAAGGTATCGAAAACCAGCGACGATTTGCCCGAGCCGCTGACGCCCGTGACCACGATCAATTCGTTGATCGGGAGGTCGAGGTCGAGATTCTTGAGATTGTTCTGGCGCGCGCCGCGAATACGGATTGCATCCGGGCGGGACGGAGCTGGACGTGACATGGCTATCTACCGGGGATTGTGCCGACCCGACAAATTTCGGTCGGATCGAGTCGGATTCAAGGATGAGATGCACCGACATTATATAGGGGCGGCCGGCTGTTTTTCATCCGCCAGCCGGTCCGATTTGCACGCTCGCTCGTACAGTATTCGGAGGGGCCGGATACTGTATGGCGGGCTGCGATTGGGCTCCGCGAGGGGCCAATCAACTCGTCAGGCCACTACGCTGACGCCCTTCCAAAATGCCACGCGCCCTTTGATTTGGCGTGCCGCATCCTTGGGGTTCGCATAGTACCAAACGGCATTTGCGTTGCGTTCCCCCTTGACGTTCAGATTGTAGTAGTTGGCCGTGCCCTTCCACGGACACACGCTCGTGTGGGTGCTCGGCTCCAGCAGTGCTGCATCGACCGACGCCAACGGAAAATAATGGTTGCCCTCCACCATCACCGTGTCCTGCGACTCCGCGACCACTGTGCCGTTCCAAATTGCCTTCACGTCGACCTCCGGGAGTACTTCTTTGTCCACGCTGCGCCGACTCCGCCAAGTCTGCCGGGCGAGGTTTGGCTCGATCGACAGTGTACCGTGCCGCCCCCTCCCAGCGCGTTCTCGGCCGGTCTCACCGAGCAGGCATTCCGTCAGCCGCTGCGGGCGGCTTGCCGCCGGCTTGGAATATCGGGCCGCCATTGTAGGTGAACAAAAGCTTATGGTCCTTGAACGATGCGATCAGCCGATGCGCCAGAAAAAAATCACATCCGATCAGCAGATTGGGCAGGTCATCGACCGGCTTGGCGAGATGTGAGCCGGTTGCGACGACCGCGTCGGCGGAAAACAAATCCGCCACCCATAGATTGACATTGCGGACTGTTTCGTCATCGCCGATCGAAATGGATTCGAAGTTTCCCAAGAAGCTCGGCAAGCGCTCGCCATTGCTGCCGCGCAAGCGATCGTCCACCGGGTGATCGGCGGCGTCATTCGTGACGCCTGCCAGCCGCGCGCCGTAGGGGGTGGACCACGACACCTGCGCTCCGGTATCGAGTAACGCGTCGATGCGCTTTCCGTTCAACAGGACAGGAGTTTTGATGTGCGTGTCGTCGAAGCGGCCCGTCTCGATCTCGCCCATCGAAAACGTTCTCGACCAGTAGACCAACTGTTCGGGCTTGCAGCCTTCCGGCATCATGAATCGCATGACGTGGTTGGCGAAATCGAATTCCACCGTATATCGGGACAATAGGTCCGAGCCAACGATGAACAGTCCTTCGCGCGCTTCGGTCGCACGCGACTTCTGTGGCGACATGACCGCTACGGTCAGGCCCGTCAAGATAAAATTACCGAATTGCAATTTTTTGATTCGGGTTGCGTCGACATGCTTTTCTCCTCCGACGCCGTAGAGGTGTAGCGCTGATTGAGGGTCGATTCGCAGGCCGAGTTGTTTGGCCAGCGCACCGGTGATCCCGGTAATCGATGCGCCGGTGTCGATCAAGATCTTGACCGGCTGGCCATCGACGGTACCATCGACGATCGGGCGATTATTCGTCGTTTCGACCTGAAGTTGCGCGACTTGCTTGATCTGACAGGGAGCCGCGGTGACGGCGAGCGAAGCTGCGCACCCTGCAACAGCGCCGATCGTCAATGACAGGCCCATCCCTGTGATTTTTTTGTACACCGCGCGCCAGTATGACGGGTGCGAAACGCCGATTCAATTGATCGCGAGCGCCTTGGTTGGGAGCGTGTTGCGATCAGCCTGTTATGCGATCGCGCTGTCGAGGTTTAGAGTAGGGGGTCTGACATCAACTCGGGATCCGCCATGACCTTCTCACTCTATGCCGCCACGATTCCCTCCTATCTGCAGATACTCGGGGCCGTTTCCGGACTCCTGGACAAAGCCGACGCGTTTTGTGCGGAACGAGGCATCGCGGCCGCGGACCTGCTCGCCGCGCGGCTGGCGGAGGACATGCTTCCATTCGCGTACCAGGTGAAGTCCACCTCGGTGCACTCGCTCGGAGCGGTCGAGGGAGTGCGCCGCGGCGTGTTCCATCCGGACCAGACGCAGCCGCCCGACAGCTTCCCTGCGCTCAAATCGCTCATCTCGCAGACGACGGAGCGCCTGAGCGCGATCGACCCCGGCGAAGTCGAGGGGTTCCTCGGACGCGGCATGCGTTTCGAGTTCGGCACCCGCGGCATCGATTTCACGGCGGAGAATTTTCTACTGTCGTTCTCGCAGCCGAATTTCTACTTTCACGCCGCCACGACCTACGATATTTTGCGATGGAAGGGTGTGCCGATCGGCAAGCGGGATTTCATGGGCAAGCTGCGCAAACAGCCCTGAGCGGAGCGCGCTAGCGGCCGGCGAATTGCTCCATCATGAGCCCGGTGCCGCCGCGAGTGACGTGCGCGACGATGGCGGTGCGCCGGTGGATCTTGGTGATCAATCCCAGGTTGATGGCGAACGCGAGCTGCACTTGCTGGCCCTTGCGCAGGCCGAGGTTTTCGGTCTCCACGAACACGCCATTCGCGCTCAGGTTCTTCGCCTTGCAGATCCGGCTCTTGCGCCCCGACATGACCACGTAAACGGTGGTGCGTGCGCGATGACGGGTATGCAGACGACGCTCCATCCGGGGGGACCTTTGATGACCCTGTGAAGTCGCCATTATGCACACCCGTCCGTCGTTCGCGAAGCGATCGTTGAGCCCGTCGACCGATAAGTAAAATACGGTGGGATTAGGTCCAAGGCAAGCGGGCGAACTGGCCGACTGGCGGTCGGAAAGTGCTGACGGGGGCGCCGTCAGAGGAATTCTTGCGGAGCGCGACGAGCGCCCTGCGAAATCTCGCGCTTACGCCACATCCTTGCGGCGGATGGCGAGCTGTTCGGGTGCCTCGATCCCCATCTTGACCCTGCGACCGGTGCCGCCGAGCAAGGTGATCAGGATGGGACCGTTCGCAAAGAGCTGCGCGAGGGTCATGCTCGCATCCACGCCCTCGGCCGGTTGGATGACGATGGACTCATCGGCGCGGCGGCTGAGGACCAGCATGGTTCAAGCCTTGGCGAGCGCGCGCAGCGCTCTGGCGAAGGTTTTGCCCTGGGGCGAGTAAGTGAGCGGCGCCGCGCCGCGCAGGACGCCAAGCAGCTGTTGGATCTGCCCTTGGCGCAGATTGATGATGTAGCCGTTGATTTCGTTCTCCGTGCGGCAGCCTGCCATGAGCTCCATCAGAGTACGCCAGCGCTCGGCGACGCTGTTCGCGATCCCGGTTCCGCGGGGAACGCGTGCACCGGGAAGCTCCTGTTCCGCCGCGACCGAAACGGCGCGCCGCTCATCTTCGAGCGCCTCGATGGCCCCCAGCAGACGCATTTTTTCGGCGGCTTGCTGCTCGACGGCCTGGGGAGCCTTGCCTGTCAGCGCCGCGCGCTCGGCGTCGAGCGTGCCGGCGAGGGTGCGCGCGACCTCGATCTCGTGATCCAGCAAATCCTCGAGACGGCGGCGCGCATCGTCTTTCATGGCACTACTTCAGCCCGTTCTCGAATTGAATGATCTTGTCCGCGACGCGCCCGGAATCGACCTGGTAAGTACCGCTGGCGAGTGCCTGCTTGATCGAGGACACCTTGGCCGCGTTGACCACCGGAGCCTGAGCGACCGCGTCCGAGAGCTTCTGCAGCGAGCGGGCGGAGGCAGTGAGCGTTACTTGATCGCCCGTCTGAGCGCTCGAGGACGACGCTTGAGCCGCGTCGGCCTGGGTTTTGTCAGCCGCAACGCCTCCGCTGCCCGAACCCTTGGGGGGCGCGAGCGGCTCCGACGTTGAGTATCCACTGATTTTAGCTGGCACCGAAGTCTCTCCTGGGCGAGCGTTAGCCCTTGCCCTCGTTATCGTCAGGGAACAGATGATCTTTAACCGTCGCGATCGAAATCACCGCCTGGAACTTATATCGGCTGTGACGTGGTTCACTTAAGGGCTATTGCAAAATAATTTCCACTACCTGCTGGGAACGCGCAATTCCCTCGACAACCTTCCCTGATGACAGATTCTCGACCTTAACTCGTTGATTGACCATGCCATCGGTCAGGGCGCGGCCCTGCATGCTGACGCTCATGCCCCCGGCATCCGCCACCAGGGTCACCGTCTGACCGCGTTCCACGGCCTTGGCGCCGAGCAGGAACTGGTTGGTAATGACCGCCCCGCTCGCAATCGGCCGACTGGCGGTCAGGCCCACGGTGGCCGCTGGATCATCCATATAGCCCGGCGGCAGCGCCGAGATATCGCGCTGCTCGGTGCGCATATCGTTCGCGGACAAGACGCTCCCGGCGACGATGGCGTGCGCTGCAAAGACCACCTGTGAAGTGCCGATGACCCGGACGGGGACATAAATATGCCAGGGCGGGGCGCCGGGACAACTGAGCTGCACCAGGACGCGGTCCCGCATCTGGCCGCCGGGACCCACGGACGCCTTCACGGGCTGATTGCAGCGCCCCAAGCGAGTACTGCCGTAGATGGGACCTGCCGCCAAACGCTGGTGCGGCGTCAGTGCCGGCAAGTTCAGGGTTGCCTCGGACCGGGCAAGTGCCTCCAGCTGGGCGTTGTCCTGAATCTCCGGGGAAGAATCGAGGGCAGAAGCTGTCGCGGCGCCCGAGAAGAGCAGCCCCGCGACACAGCCACAGCCGGCGTACCGCCGAATTTTTGACGATATTTTCATCTGATCTGATGACTAGCAAGGGACGTGCCATCTGCTCTTCGGTGGCGCGCGGCGGTCGGCAAAGGACTCGCCGGCCACAGTGCCGGGCATGGCCGCCCGGCGGCAAGTCATTGCCGCCTGCCGCTGTCGACGCGCGCTTTGGTGTGATGCGGGTCCCGTTTGGTGCATGCGCCGCCTGCCGTCCGGGCCGGATTTGCCGTTTTCCACCGGTTGGCACAGCACTTGCTTTGGTGTTCCCCAAGGAGCAAATCAATGTTCGACAATATTTTCGGCATTCACGAACAGGCGCTGATGGTGCAAGGGCAACGCATGGGCGTGCTCGCCGGCAACCTCGCGAACGCGGATACGCCCGGCTACAAGGCGCGCGATATCGATTTCGCCGCCGTACTGTCGCAGAGCCAAGGCGATGGCGCGCTGCCGCTCGCCGCCACCGACTCGGCCCACATCATCTTGAGCGGCACCGACCCGGCGTCGGCCGACGTGAAGTACCGCAATCCCTATCAGGCATCGCTCGACGGCAACACCGTGGAGATGCCGGTCGAGCAGGCGGCCTTTTCAGAGACCAATGTGCGCTATCAAGCGAGCCTCAACTTCATCAATGGCCGGATTTCCGAGCTGACGCTCGCCATCAACGGCTCATAGGCTGAAGGTCGCGGAGAATCTGCATGTCCCTATTCGATGTTTTCAATGTGTCCGGCAGCGCGATGAACGCGGAGACGATCCGCCTCAACACCACGGCGAGCAACCTCGCCAATGCGGAGAGCGTCAACGGCGATGCCACCAAGGTCTATCGTGCCCGGCATCCGGTGTTCCAGGCCGTCATGAATTCGCAGATGGGTCTCGACGACGCAGCCGACGCCTCGAGCGGCGTTCGGGTGATGGGCGTGGTGGAGAGTACGACGCCGCCGGTCCAGACGTACGAGCCCAACAACCCGCTCGCGGACAAGGACGGCTATGTCTACAGCTCGAACGTGAACTCGATCGAGGAGATGGCCAACATGATTTCCGCCAATCGCTCCTTCGCCACCGACGTCGAGGCCATCAACACGGCGCGGGATCTCCTCCTCAAAGTCATCTCGATGGGCCACTAGAGCCCGCCAACATACCAGTCTGGAAGAAACCATGATCAATCCGATCAATCAAGTCATACACGCCACCACCAGCGGCACGGGCACCGGCGGTTCCACGGGCACCGGCGGTACGGGCGCCGCGAGCGGCACCGGTACGGGCGGCGCCAGCGGCACCGGCAGCGCGAGCGCCAACAGCGCCACGACGCTCGGCGGCACCGACTTCCTCACCCTCATGCTGGCGCAGCTGAAGAATCAGGATCCGACCAGTCCGGTCGACAGCAACGAGTTCTTGAGCCAGCTCGCCTCGCTGAGCGAGGTGCAGGGAATCACGCAGCTCAACACCTCGTTCGCGACGTTGTCCAGCTCGCTCACTTCGAACCAGGCCCTGCAGGCCTCCTCGCTTCTCGGACACCAGGCCTTGGTGCCGAGCTCGACGGCAACCCTGCCGACGGCCGGCGCGTCGATCTCGGGAGCGGTGAGCGTGCCGCAGACCAGCTCTCAGGTGGTCCTCAACATCACCAACAGCGCAGGCGTGCTGGTGCAGTCGATCAATCTCGGCGCGCAGCCGGCAGGCCTCGCGAACTTCACCTGGAACGGCCAGACCTCCGGCGGCGCGGCGCCCGCGGGGACGTACAACCTGACCGCCCAGGTGAGCGGCGTCGCGGGCGGAACGGCGGTCACCACCTTGGTGGGCGGCACGATCGACAGCGTCACCATGGGATCCGGCACCACCGGCATGACGCTGAACATTTCCGGCCTCGGCAGCGTGCCGTTCAGCAGCGTCCAGCAGATTTCGAACTAATCCTTCAGGAGCTTTTTAGATGGCTACATTCAGCATTGCGTTATCGGGCCTGACGGCGTCGAATTCGGCGCTCGGAATCACATCGAACAACATCGCCAACGCGAACACGACCGGCTTCAAGAATTCCCAGGCCGAGTTCGGCACCGTGTTCACTTCCGGTGCGGTCAATCTGAACACCTCGACCGGCGGCGAGGGTGTGCAGCTCATCGGCTCGCCGCAGCAGTTCACCCAGGGCGACATCACCACCACCTCCTCGCCACTCGACATGGCGATCAGCGGCAACGGCTTCTTCACGCTCGCGAGTCCGAGCGGATACGTCTATACGCGAAACGGCCAGTTCCAGGAGGACAACCAGGGCAACGTGGTGAGCGCCACCGGGCAGTATCTTCAGGTCTACCCGCCGCTCGTCAACGGCGGCTTCAATACGGGCGCCCTCTCGAACCTCAACCTCAACACCTCGCAGAGCGCGCCCGTGGCAACCTCGACCGGAACCGTGATCCTCAACCTGCCGTCGAACGACACGCCGCCGACCGCTACTCCGTTCGATCCCACCAATTCGGCCACTTATAACCAGTCGACCTCGACGACCGTCTACGATTCGCTCGGCAACTCCTATCCGGCTACGTTCTATTTCAGTCAGACCGCCACGCCGGGGTTGTGGGACGTGAACATGACCGTCAACGGCACCAAGGTCGGAGGCACTCAAACGATTCAGTACTCGAGCTCCGGCGGCGTCACGGCGCCGGCCAATGGACAGCTGGCCTTCGCGGGATTCCAACCGACCGACGGCGCTTCCACGATGAACATGAGCTTCAATTTCGCCCAGTCGACGATGTATGGAACCCAATTCGGCGTGAACTCGATCACCCAAAACGGCTATACGACCGGCCAGCTGAGCACGGTATCCGTCGATTCGACCGGAGTCGTCTCCGCCGTCTATACCAACGGCCGCTCCACCCAGCTTGGACAGCTCGCCATCGCGAATTTCCCGAATCCGCAGGGACTTCAGCAGTTGAGCGATACCAACTGGGCCCAGACCTTCAGCTCCGGGACCTCAGTGCAGGGTACGGCAGGCTCGGCGGGTTTCGGCAGCGTGCAGGCAAGCTCGCTTGAGAATTCCAACGTCGATCTGACCACGGAGCTCGTGAACATGATCACCGAACAGCGCGCCTTCCAGGCGAACGCGCAGGTGATCACCACCGCCGATCAGATGTCCCAGACCGTCATCGGAATCGCCACCAATGGATAGAGGTCTCTATGTGGCGATGACCGGCGCGAAGCAGATCATGCAGGCGCAGGCGGTCAACAACCACAACATCGCCAACATCAACACCGTGGGCTTCCGCGCCGACTCCGTCGCGTTCTACAGCCAGCCCATCTACGGCGCGGGTTATCCGTCGCGTGTCAACGCGGTGGCCGGCGATTCGGGCACGGATTTCTCGGACGGCGTCATGCAAAGCACGAACGGGCCCCTCGATGTGGCCATCAACGGCAAAGGCTACATCGCCGTTCTTGGCAAGGACGGCACCGAGGCGTATACGCGGGCCGGCGATCTGCGCGTGGGCGTCGACGGGATGGTGACGACCGCCGCCGGCCAGCCGGTGATGACGGAGTCGGGACCGCTCAACATCCCGCCGGCGACGACGATAACCGTCGGCAACGACGGTACGGTATCGGTGTTGTCGCTCGGACTGGCGCCGAAGGGAATCTCGCCGAGCGACCGCATCAAGCTGGTGAACCCGCCGGAAAAAAATCTGCAGAAGGGCGCGGACGGCCTGCTGCGGACCAAGGACGGCAGCAAGGTGGAGACCGATCCCACGGTGACCCTTACCTCGGGAGTGCTCGAGTCGAGCAACGTCAATGCCGCGCAATCGCTGATCAACATGATCGAGCTTCAGCGCCTGTACGAGTTCCAGGTCAAGAGCATGAACTCGACCGATCAGAACGAACAAATGGCCGAACAGCTGATGTCGAACGCCGCGTAGCGCTCGGGCAGCACAAGGATATCAAGATGAATCTCGCATTATGGTCCGCCAAGACCGGTCTCGACGCCCAAAACACGCAGATGGCGATCATCGCCAACAATCTCGCGAACGCCAACACCACGGGCTTCAAGTCGCAGCGCGCGGCGTTCCAGGACCTCATGTATCAAAACGTCCGCCAGGTTGGCGCGCAGAGCACGCAGAACACCCAGTACTCGACCGGGCTCACCCTCGGTACCGGCGTGCGCATCGCCGCCACCGAATCGAACTATGCGCAAGGCAGCGTGACCACCACCAACGGCTCCCTGGACATGTCGATTTCCGGCCGCGGGTTCTTTCAGATCACGATGCCCGACGGCACGCTCGGCTACACGCGGGACGGCTCCTTCACCCTCGACAATCAGGGGAACGTCGTGACGGCGAGCGGTTACCCGCTGCAACCCGCCATCACCATCCCGGCGGGGACGCAATCGATCACTGTCGGCAACGACGGCGCGGTGACCTCCGTGGCGGCGAGCGGCAAGGCGACGCAAATCGGCCAGGTGCAGCTCGCGGACTTCGTCAACGAACAGGGGCTGCAGAACATCGGCAACAACCTCGTGGTCGAATCCGCCGCCTCGGGGTCGCCGCAGACGGGCACCGCCGGCTCGAACGGACTCGGCACCCTGCAGCAGGGGTCGCTCGAGACTTCGAACGTCAATACGGTCACCGAACTCGTGGACATGATCGAGTGTCAGCGCGCCTACGAGATGAACTCGAAGGCCATCACGACCAGCGACCAGATGCTTCAATACCTGACGACCAACCTGTCGTGATCCGGGTGCGCACTCCATTCCAAGTCTTGCCGGGCCTGTTGGCGCCAGTTTGTGCCGCTGCAGTGCTCGCGGGCTGCTCGACCTTCTCGTCCAAGGACCACAAGGTCGATCCCGTCAAGCCGCGCGCGCTGCCGCCGCCGGTGGCTCGCACCGACGGCGCCATCTACCAGGCCGGGCAGGAGATGGCGCTGTTCGCCGACTTGAAGGCGCGCCGGGTCGGCGATGTGTTGACGATCGTATTGAACGAAGCGACCACCGCCAGCAAGAACGCCGAAACCAAGACCTCGAAGACCTCCGCGGTGACCGATACGGGACCCACCATCTTCGGCAAATCCATCGTGACCAAGGGCGTGCCCATCCTCGATACCACGCTCTCCGGCTCGCATGCCTTCGACGGCGTGGGTACGGCTTCGCAGGGCAACAGCTTCGTCGGCAGCCTCACCGTGACGGTGACCGAGGTCGAGAGCAACGGCAATCTCGTGGTGGTGGGCGACAAGGACTTGAAGCTCAACCAGGGCGACGAATTCATCCATATCTCCGGCGTGGTGCGGCCCGCGGACGTGACCACCAACAATACCGTGACGTCCGACAAGATCGCCGACGCGCACATCAGCTACTCGGGCAAGGGCGTCATCGCCAATGCCAATTCGATGGGCTGGCTGACACGCTTCTTCAACTCCGTATTCTCGCCGTTCTGAAGGCGTGAAGAGCCACATGAGCACACTGATTCGGAAATGCCTGCTGAGCGTAGTGTTGTTGACGGCGTTCGCCGGCACGGCCCCCGCCGAGCGCATCAAGGACATGGCGCAAATCCAGGGCGTGCGCACCAACCAGCTGGTCGGGTACGGCCTGGTCGTGGGTCTCGACGGCACCGGCGATCAAACCAGCCAGGCGCCGTTCACCATCCAATCGCTCACCAACATGCTCGCGCAACTGGGCGTGGTGGTGCCCGCGAACGTGACCCCACAGCTCAAGAACGTGGCGGCGGTGGCGGTGCACGCAGTGCTGCCGGCGTTCGTCAAGCCGGGTCAGACCATCGACATCACGGTGAACTCGCTCGCGAACGCCAAGAGTCTGCGGGGCGGCTCGCTCCTGGTCACACCGCTCCACGGACTCGATGGTCAGATCTACGCCATCGCGCAGGGAAATCTCATCGTCTCGGGCTTCGGCGTGCAGGGCAACGACGGCTCCAAGCTCACCGTCAACGTGCCCAGCTCCGGCCGCATCCCCAACGGGGCGACGGTCGAGAAGGCGGTGCCGTCGGCGCTCGCCCAGGGCGATGCCATCACCCTGAATCTCAACGATCCGGATTTCACCACCGCCACCCGCCTGGTCGCGAGTGTCAACAAGGGCGTGGGGGACGGCACGGCGAGCATCATCGACGGGGGATCCGTGCGGGTACGCGCGCCGATCGACATGACCCAGCGTGTGGCTTTCCTGTCGACCGTCGAGAACCTGGAAGTCGAGCCGGCCAGCGCCGCCGCCCGGGTCATCATCAATTCGCGCACGGGCACGGTGGTCATCAGCAGCAATGTCCGGGTGAGCCCCGCGGCGGTGTCGCACGGCTCGCTCACGGTGAGCATCAAAGAGGAGCAAACGGTGAGCCAACCGGCGCCTGGCGCGCGGGTCGGAAACACGACGGTGGTCAACAGCTCCACCATCAATGTCGATCAGGGACCGAACCGGATGTTTTTGTTCAAACCCGGCGTCGAGCTGGAACAGATCGTGCATGCGATCAATGAGGTCGGTGCTGCTCCCGGCGATCTGGTCGCCATCTTGGAGGCTTTGAAGGAAGCGGGAGCGCTGCAGGCCGAGCTGGTCGTAATTTGATCGGATGATGCCAATCCCGTGAGCCCCATGACCGCAAACTTGACATCGTCAGCCTCGATACCGCCGTCCTCGGTCGCCGGCGCGCCCGACCCGGGAAATTACACGGATCTCAACGGCTTGGCGGCCCTGAAAAACGCCCCGACTTCGCCTGAAACCATCAAAGCGGTGTCGCAGCAGGTCGAGGCGCTGTTCTTGCAGATGATGCTGAAAAGCATGCGCGACGCGACCGACGCGCAGGGCGGTGAGACGACCAGCAACGAGTCGAGCATGTATCAGGACATGTTCGACAAGCAGGTCGCGCTCACCTTGAGCAAGCGTCAAGATCTTGGCATCTCGCGGCTGTTCGAGCGGCAACTGGGCGGCAAGGCCGCGCCGGCTCCGGCCGCCGCGAGCCCGGGCGGCGCCCCGCTGCGATCGGGCCGAACGCAGGCCGAAGCCGACGGCCATGCGGCCACCGCGCCGTCGACCGCGGCCACCGGCGAACACGCCGCACAATTCGTGCAGAAGGTCTTGCCGACCATCCAGCGCGCCGCCCAGGCCTTGGGGGTCAACCCCCTGGGGATGCTGGCGCAGGCCGCACTGGAGACCGGTTGGGGCCAGCGCATGCCGCGCACTGCGGACGGAAGTCCGAGTCTCAATCTGTTCGGCGTCAAGGCGGGCGACGGCTGGGATGGCGCGCGCGCGGTCGCGGACACGGTGGAAATCAGCGGCGGGGTGGCCACTCAACGGCGTACCGCCTTTCGGGCCTACGGATCGATCGAGGACAGCGTCAGCGATTTTGCCAAGCTGCTCTCGAGCTCGCCGCGCTACCGCGAGGCGGTAGCCGCCGGCGGCAGCGCGCAGTCCTACGTGGAGAGCATCGCCAAGTCCGGCTACGCCACCGATCCGGAGTACGGCAATAAGTTAAATCAGCTGCTGAACAGCGGCACGCTGCGCGCGGCGCTCAGTGCGCGCCTGACCAAGCTTTAGAAATGCCGGCATTGGCCGATAGATCGTGAAGTAGTTCCATCGGCGCGGCGTCTCGGAGTACCTCTAGCGTGTCAAATGTATTTGGAATCGATGTCTCGGCTCTGCAGGCCTTTCAGCAGGCCATCGAGGTCACCAGCAACAACGTTGCCAATGCCTCGACCCCGGGTTACGACGTTCAGTCGATCGACCTCGTAACGACGCAGCCGCAGGAATCCGGCGGCGTTCAGGTCGGTGCCGGAGTGACGGTCGGCGGTGTCTCGCGTGCCTACAGCGAGACCGCTGCTGCCCAGCTGAACAGCTCGCAGAGCAGCCTCGGGCAGCTCGATGCGCTGCAGAATTACACCAGCCAGATCGACAATTTGTTCGGCACCAGCGCCGCGGGATTGACCACGGCACTGCAGAACTACTACAACGGCTGGTCCGCCGTGTCGGACAATCCGACCTCGACGGCGGCTCGCCAGGCGCTGCTCGGCGACGCCAGCGCGCTGGCCCAGAATCTGAATACCACGAGCACGCAGCTCAACAACCTCAACACGGACGTGAATACCCGCATCACCAGCGACGTTCAGCAGATCAACTCGGTCAGCACCCAGATCGCCAAATTGAACCAGCAGATTGCAGTCGGCACGGGCAACGGTGCCTCTCCGAACGCCCTGCTCGATCAGCGCGATCAGCTGGTGTCGGGGCTTTCCCAGCTGGTGGGCGTAACGACGACCAGCAACAGCGATGGCTCCATCAACGTGTTCGTGGGCAACGGTCAGCCGCTGGTGCTCGACAGCACCTCATACTCGCTCGGGACCGCTCCCAACCAGTTCAACGCGTCGCAGCTCGAGGTCGCGAACTCCAACGGCAATCCGATCTCGAGCTCGATCACGTCGGGAGACCTCGGCGGTCTTCTGGCGGCACGGACTCAGGCAATCGATCCGGCGTTGAATCAGCTCGGCCAGATCGCCACGGCCGTCGCCCAGAGCGCCAACACCCAGCAAGCGTCGGGGCTCGACCTCAACGGGCAGCTCGGCAGCGCGCTGTTCTCGATCGGCGCGCCCGTCGCAAGCGCGTCAATCGACAACCAGAGCGCCGTCACCGCGAGCGTCAGCATCACCAATGTCGGCGCGCTCACCACGGACAACTACGTGCTGTCGTACGCCGCCGGCGGCTATACGCTCACCGATCAGACGACCGGCGCCAACGTCGCGGTGACGGGAGCCGGCACCGTGGCGAGCCCGTTGACGGCCAACGGCTTGTCCATCGTGCTGTCGGGGACTCCGGCGTCCGGCGATCAATACCTCATTCAGCCGACGGCTCAGGCCGCCGGTACGCTGAGCGTCGCGCTCTCGAACCCCTCCGGCCTCGCCGCGGCCGGCGCCATTTCGACCGCCGCCGCGGACACCAACACCGGTACGGCGACCATCGGTGCGGGTACGGTCATCAATGCCGCCAACCCGAACCTCTTGAACACGGTGACCATTGCCTTCTCAAGTCCGACCACCTACAGCATCAACGGCGCCGGAAGCTTCGCATACACCTCGGGCGGCACCATTACCGACAACGGGTGGCAGACCCAGATCTCCGGCACCCCGGCCGCCGGCGACACCTTCACGGTGCAGAGCAACGCCGCCGGCAGCGGCGACAACACCAATGCCCTGGCATTCGTCAATCAGGAGTCGCAGGGCTACCTGTCCAACGGCACGGAGAGCGTCTCCGGCGCAGTCAGCGCGTTGATCAGCGGAGCAGGCGCCCAGGCTCAGCAGGTCAACACGGCGCAGACGGCGCAAACCGCCGTCAACACCCAGGCGCAGAACAACGTGCAATCGGTGACGGGCGTGAACCTCGACGAGGAAGCGGCCCATCTGCTGCAGTGGCAGCAGTCCTACCAGGCCGCGGCACAGGCGCTCACGATTGCGAACGGGCTGTTCAGCAACCTGCTGGACGCCGTCAAGGCCGGATAAACGGAGACGTCATGCGCATCACGCAGGGAATGGAACAAAATCAATTCTTGACCGCGCTGAATCAGCTCGAGTCGAACATTTCGCTCACGCAGAACGGCATTTCAACCGGGCTTTCCTTCACCACCGCATCGCAGAACCCGGTGGCGGCGGGGCTGGTCAACGGGTACAACCAGGTACTTGCGCAGAGCCAGCAGTACACCTCGAATGGCCAGAGCGCGCAGGGCAGCCTGAACATCGAGGACAACGCGCTCACCCAGGTTCAAACCCAGCTGCAGAGCGTGCGCGACCTCGCCCTCGAGGCGAACAACGCCACCGTCTCGGGCACCAACTTGAGCGCGATCGCCACCCAGGTGCAGCAGATCCAGCAGACTCTTCTGTCGATTGCGAACACCCAGGACGGCACGGGCAACTACATCTTTGCCGGCTACTCGACGCAGACCCAGCCGTTCGCGCAGACGGCGGCCGGCGCCAGCTACTCAGGCGACCAGGGCCAGCGCCAGGTCCAGCTCGCAGCGGGCCAGACCGTGACCATCGGCGACAACGGCGATCTGGTGTTCAATCAGATCAAGACCGGCAACGGTACCTTCAGCGTGACCGCAGGCGCCGCCAACACCGGCACCGGCATCATCGGCGCGACTTCGGCGAGCGATCCGGCGACCTACGGCAATGCGAGCTACACCATACAGTTCACCGGGCCGAACGCCTACGAGGTGCTGAATTCAGCGAACGTCTCGGTCAGCACGGGCACCTACACCAGCGGCCAGGCCATCTCTTACGGCGGCTTCCAGGTGACTTTGTCGGGATCGCCGGCGACGGGAGACACGTTTGCCGTGGCGCCCAGCGCCAACCAAAGCGTGTTCACCACGGTGCAGAATCTCGTGAACGCCTTGCAGCAGGCGCCCTCGACGACCTCGGGAAGTGCTCCTTTGAACAATGCGATTGCCGGTGCCATCGACAACATCGACCAGGCACTCGGACAGGTTCAGACGGTGCAGTCGAGCGTCGGCGCACGCTTGAACACCATCACGGCGCAGCAATCGGCCGCGACGACGCAGCAAACACAGCTGCAGGAGTCCATATCGACCCTGCAGAGCCTTAACTATCCCCAGGCCATCACGACCCTCGATTCGCAGAACACGACGCTGAGCGCCGCAATGCAGGCCTTTACCCTGACCCAAGGATTATCCTTGTTCAAATATCTCTGATCCGAAGCAGGATTGCCGTGAACCGCAATTGACACTTCCCTTCTGCCTAAGGGACCATGCAGGCCCCACGGAGAAGCAAAGGTCATGCAACCGATCCCCGTCGGAGCCACCGGCTCCTTCACCCTTCTCGTGCTACCCGAGCATCTCGCGAGCCGTTTCAAGGACTCGACCTTACCCCCGGTGCTGGCTACGCCGGTCATGATCATGGTCATGGAGAATGCGGCGCTCAATGCGATCAAGCCTTATCTCGACGCCGGCGAAAGCGCGCTCGGCACGCGCGTCGACGTGCGCCACCTCGCGGCAACCCCGGCGGGTCGACCGGTGGTCGGGGAGGCGAAGGTGACCCGGGTCGATGGACGGCGCATCGAGTTTTCGGTTCGCGCGACCGAGGGCAACGAGCAGATCGGAGTCGGAACACACGAACGAGTCGTGATACTTCTGGCGAGACTTGCTGAAAAAATGCAGTCAAAATTCGGCTAGATTCACGTCACACAAGCGCCCGCATGACCACAACGACCGTGCGCCCTCTGCGGCGCATCCTGGGGATGGGATTTGGTCTCGCACTGGTTTTCGGCACCATGGTCGGGGTGGGCATCCTGCGCCTGCCCGGCACGGTGGCCGCGGCACTCGGCGATCGCACCCTCATCATGCTTGCCTGGGCGCTCGGCGGCCTGTATGCCCTGATGGGTGCCGTCGCGGTCGCCGAACTCGCGGCCATGATCCCCGAGACCGGCGGATTTCGCGTGTACGCGCGCCGCGCGTTCGGCGAAGGAGTGGGCTTCGCGGTCGGCTGGGTCGATTGGCTCACGAATATCGCCGCACTGGCGTACGTGGCGGTGACGGCGGCCGCATTTCTTGGGGCGCTGTGGCAGCCTGTGAGGCTGTTTCCTCGGGCGGTCGCCATCGTGATTCTTGCCGCCTTCACCGGCATCCACTCGATCGGGCTGCGGATCGGCAGCTCGCTCACGACCATCATCAGCACGGCGATCGGAGCCATGCTGATGATTCTGGTCGTCGGCTGTCTGCTGGCTTCCCCGGCTCCGGCGTTCACGGGGCCGCCGCTCGCGAAAGCGGCCGCATCCCTCCCGCCGATGTCGATGGCCATGATCTTCGCCATGATACCCGCACTGCGCGCCGTGCTCACCGCATACGACGGATGGTACCAGCCGATTTATATGGCGGAGGAAAATACCGACCCTGCCCGAACCCTGCCGCGCGCGATCATCGGCGGCACGTTGCTGGTGGTCGCTCTCTATCTATCGATCAACTTCGCGTTTCTGCGCGTGCTTCCGCTTCGCGTATTGGCCGCGTCGCAGCTTCCGGCCGCGGACGCGGCACGACTCATCCTGCCGCGGGGCGGTGCCGAACTCGTGACCGTGATCTCGCTGCTCACCTTATTGAGCCTGTTGAACAACGTGATGCTGTCGGCGCCTCGCATTCTATTCGGCATCAGCCGTGATGGCCTGCTCACCGAGAGGGCGACGATGGTGAGCAAGGGCGGCAGCCCGCGAGTTGCGCTCGCATTGACGAGTGCCGTGGTGGTGGTGGTCATTTTGACGGGATCCTTCGATCAGATCATCGCGCTGAGCGCGGTGCTTTTCCTGATTTATTACAGCGCCGCGTTTTTGTCGGTGTTCGTGCTGCGCTACCGTCTGCCAAACCTGGCACGGCCGTACAAGGCGTTCGCTTATCCGTTCTCGACCGCGATCGTGCTGATCGGGTCGCTCGCGTTCTTGATTGCCGCGGTTGCGGAGGACCCGAGGTCGGGAGCCATCGCGGCCGTTTTCCTGGTGTGCTGCGTGCCGGCGTACTACTGGCTGGTTAGAAGCCGGCGCCTGCGGGCGGTGGTCAGGGAAGGGTGACGAGACGCCCTCGCGTCTGCGCGGCGCTTCGCGCCGGCCGTTCGTGGGCACCCTTCAATGCGCGGCGTGCTGCGAACTCTTCGAGGCGGCAGGCCCGGCTTTTTGCGCGACGGGCCGTACGACGGCTTCGTTCGGGTGCGGTGCCGGTTCCGATGGATCGGTGGCAACGGTACGCACGGCAGCGGGCGGCGGCGCCACGGGCTTTGCCGCGGAGGTATGCGTCGCTGCTCGTTGCGTATTTGCAGCGACGGGTTTGCCTACGGTGGCGAGGGCCGGATGTCCCACTTCGGCCCGCACCAGGCGCGTGGGCGAGCCGGCGGCTTGCTGCGCGTTCCGGTGCTGTAGCGGCGTCGCTGGAATGTGCGGCTCGGACGCGACCAAACGCTCTTCGGCGGTTGGCAGCGTCGTGAGGCCGCCCGGGCCGCCGTTGTAGCTCACCTTGCTGACGACGCTGTTGCCAACCGGCGCATCACGGTAGGTATTGTGAATGATGCTCGAGTTGAGGTTGCTCACCGCGCTGTTGTAGGCGAACGCATTCCCTTCCCAGCGCCCTCCGGTGAATCCGACGCCCGCATAACCAAAGCCGTAGTTGATGCCGCCGTAATAGCCGACGTGCGCAGCCCAGTAGCCGGGATGGAAGACATACAACCCTGCCGCGAAGCCCCAGTAGCCGGGAGTCCAAAGGATCCCCGCTCGCGGCGGCCGCACCCAAGCTCCCGGTACCCAGTAGTAGCGCCCGCCGCCCCAAGCCCAATAAGCGGGAGTCCAGAGATATCCATCGTCCGGGCAGGGTGGCTGCGTATCCTCCTGCATTGGCGGGGGCACTTCGGCGGTTCGAACTTCGCTGTCCGCGTCCGGCGTGAAGCCGGCCGTCGACGGCGAGGAGTAGTTGCCTTGATCTCGTTCCTGATTGGTTCCCGGCAGCGACTCGAGCGCAGCGCCCCAAGTTGCCTGTATATCATTCACCGGCCGGCCGCCGACCATGATGCTCACCACGCGTTCGCCCGAAATCCGACCTTCGTAGGGCACATCGGCGCTGAACCCGTTCCAGGGGGCGGGTGCGTCGTGACGGTGCAGGAGAAATGACGTGGACGTGAAGCGATCGATGGTCCAAGTCTCGTCCGAGCCGTCCGCCCGCCGGTAGAGTCCGCCGTCGAGCTCAAGGGTGAAGCAGTTCGTCCAACAGAAATGCATCACGCGGGGCGGCGCCGGTGCGTCGTCCAGGTGCACCACCGAAGTCTGCCTGTTCGGGTCAGCGTGATCGGAATAGATCACGTGTCCCTCCGCATCGACCGACTTGAACACCTCGCCAGCGCGCGCGAAAGAGACCGCGCATACCAATGGCAGGAGCGAGATAAGGGCAGGAGCGCGGCGATGAACGCCGGGCGGCTGGCTCTTCCGTGAGGATCCCGGTCGCTCCATGGGGCCCAAGCTAACGGGGAAAGGTCATTTCTCGCATAGACCCCGGTCACAATTCAGCCGCAATGGCTGTCCGGCGGACATAATCAATGATGATGACCACCCGCGCCGTGCACGTGCCCATGCTCGAGCTCCTCCGCCGTAGCGGCGCGGACGCTGACGACCTCCACATCGAAGTGCAACGTCTGGTCGGCCAGCGGATGGTTGCCGTCGAGCGATACCATGTCGCCCACCACGGCGGTGACGATGAATACGCGCAGACCCTCGTCGGTCTGCGCCCGGAACTGCATCCCCTTGCGGATCTCGCCCGAACCCTGGAGCGATCGCTTCGGCACACGCTGCACCAACGCCTCGTTGCGAGTGCCGTAACCCTCGTCCGGGGACAGCGTCACCGCCACGGCATCGCCGTCCTGTTTGCCCTCGAGGGCTTTTTCCAGGCCGGGCACGAGATTGCCATGGCCTTGAATGTAGGCGAGGGGCTCGCCGCCGTCGGAACTGTCGAGCACTTTTCCGTCGTCGTCCTTGAGCGTGTAGTGGATCAGGACCACCGAGTCTGCCGCTATTTGCACCGTCGCTACTCCACGTTGTGTTCAAACGGATGAAAAGCTAACACAACTACCCGACCGGGCGCGCCTCGAGATCGTAGGCGCCGGCCGCGACGATTTCCACTTGGGCGAACTCGCCGACCTTCAATGTGCCGGCCGCCGCGATACGCACCATGCCGTCGATTTCCGGTGCATCGCTCGCCGAGCGCGCGAATGCGGTACCGTCCTCGACGCGGTCGATGAGCACCTGGATGGTGCGGCCCACCTTGTCGGCGAGGCGCTCTGCGCTGATCTCGGCCGCGAGCTCCATGAACCGCTCGCGGCGCTCTCGCTTGACCTCGTCGGGCACCGCCCGTTCCGGCAGCGCATTGGCCGCCGCGCCTTCCACCGGCGAGTACTCGAAGCAACCGACGCGATCGAGTTGTGCGGCACGCGACCATTGGAGAAGCGCCTCGAAGTCCTCGTCGGTTTCGCCGGGAAAGCCGACGATGAAGGTGCTGCGCAGCGTGATCTCCGGTACCGCCTTGCGCCAGGCGGCGATCCGGTCGAGTGTTTTCTCCGCGGCTGCGGGTCGGCGCATCAGCTTCAGGATTCGCTCGCTCGCATGCTGGAAGGGAATGTCGAGATAGGGGAGCACGCGACCGTCGGCCATCAGCTCGACGACCTCATCGACGTGCGGATAGGGGTAGACGTAGTGGAGCCTGATCCAGGCGCCGAGCTCGCCCAAGGCGGCGGCCAGATCGTGGAAGCGGGCGCGCCGCGGCCTCCCCCGCCAGGTGTCCGCCGCGTAGTTGAGATCCGCGCCGTACGCACTCGTGTCCTGCGAGATCACCAGGATCTCCTTCACGCCGGCCCGCACCAGTTTCTCTGCTTCCGCCAGTACCTCTCCGATCGGACGGCTGACCAGGCGGCCGCGCATCGAGGGGATGATGCAGAAGCTGCAGTGATGGTTGCAGCCCTCCGAGATCTTCAGATACGCATAGTGGCGCGGCGTGAGTTTCACGCCCTGCTCCGGCATCAGATCGATGAACGGCTCGTGCTTCGGCGGCAGATGCTCGTGCACCGAGGCGAGCACCTCTTCATAGCGCTGCGGACCGGTGATCTTCAGCACCTGCGGATGACGGTCGAGGATCTTCTGGGGCTGCGCACCCAGGCAACCGGTGACGATCACCTTGCCGTTCTCGGCGAGCGCCTCGCCGATCGCCTGCAGCGACTCGTCGACCGCGGCGTCGATGAAACCGCAGGTATTCACCACCACGAGATCGGCCGCGCGGTAGCTCGATGCCACCTCGTAGCCCTCGGCTCGCAGGCGCGTGAGAATGCGTTCGGAATCGACCAGCGCCTTGGGGCATCCCAAGCTGACGAATCCGACTTTGGGCGTTCTGCGGCGAACGGGCGGTTTACGGGCGGCGGTTGTCAAGAAATCCGGTATGGCGTGGGGGAAAAGGGCGGCATTCTACTCCATACCGCTCCGATAACGGCCATTTCGCACTGTCAAATGCATGATTCAGAAATCGTGACGCAGTGCTACGAATGCCCAAAGCGCCCGCGGGGGTCGCCCTCAAGAACGCCGGCCGCCGTCCGATAAACCATCTTGAATGTGGTCACCGGTCCGCCCGCTCGGCGGGTGAAGTGAACACAAGAGAAACCTCAAGGGCCTGGACGGGCCGGTCACTACGGAGTAAGCAAATGTCACTAGTCCTCAATACCAACATCGACTCGGTTGTTGCACAGAACAACCTGAACGGGTCGCAATCGCTGCTGGCGCAATCGCTGACGCGTCTTTCCTCGGGCTTGCGCATCAACAGCGCGGCCGACGACGCGGCCGGTCTTGCCATCAGCCAGCAGTTCAGCACGCAGATCAACGGCACCAACCAGGCGATCAACAACGCGAACAACGCGGTGTCCGAGACCCAGACCGCCGCCGGCGCGCTGAACACCATCGTCAACAACCTGCAGAGCATCCGCACTCTCGCGGTGGAAGCGGCCAACGGCTCGAACAGTGCCTCGGACCGCCAGGCCCTCGACCAGCAGGTGCAGCAGCAGATCTCGGAAATCACCCAGATCGCGCAGCAGACCTCGTTCAACGGCCTGCAAGTGCTGAACGGCTCGAGCGGCGTGCAGACCTACCAGGTCGGCGCCAACGTCGGCAACACCATCTCGGTCGACCTCGCCCAGGGCGTCGGTGCGAACCAGGTCGGTGCGGTCGCCGCGACCACCACGGCCGTCACCGGCGTCGCCACCACGGGCGCCTTGACCATCGCGATCGGCAACGGCACCGCGACGACCATCGGCGCGAGCAGCCTGTATGCGACGACCGCCAGCTCCGGAACGGGCGGCAGCGCTTATGCCTACCAGAACGGGGCCTCGGCGTACGCCAAGGCGGGCGCCATCAACGCCGCCAACATCTCGGGATTGACGGCCACCGCCAACAATTCCCAGGACGTGACCTTCGGCGCCGTCACGGTCGGTACCGGCGGCTACTCGCTGGGGATCAACGGGGTGACCGTGCTGAACGCGACTTCCGGCACGCTGACGGCGTCGGACCTCGTCTCGGCCATCAACAGCTACTCGACCCAGGACGGCGGCGTCACTGCGGCTGCGGGCGGCAACGGCCTGATCTTGACCGCGGCGGACGGCAGCAACATCCAGTTGAACCAGAACCTGAACCCCCTGGCGGCGGTCGCCAGCACCGGCGGCATCACGCATGTCACCTCGTACAACGCTGCCACCAGTGCCGACATCGGAGCCGGCGCGGCCTATACGACCGGTGCCACCGCGTTCTACGGGCAGGTCTCGCTGGCCGCTTCGCAGAACATCCAGGTCGGCGGTCTGGCAGCGGATCTCACGAACTCGGGCTTCACGGCGGCGACGACGGTCACGGCGACCGGAACGCTCCAGGGCCAGAACGTACTGACGGTTACCGCGGCCAACTCGACCATCGAGTCGGTGGATTCGGCGCTTGCCAGCGTCAGCCAGTTCCAATCGCAGCTCGGCGCCATCCAGAACCGCTTCCAGGCGGCCGTGTCGAATCTGCAGTCAACCAGCCAGAACCTGACCCAGTCGCGCAGCACCATCCAGGATGCGAACTTCGCGCAGGAAACGGCGAACTTGACCCAGGCCCAGGTGTTGGAGCAGGCCGGCATCTCGGTGTTGGCGCAGGCCAACCAGCAGCCGCAGCTGATCCTCAAGCTTCTGCAGTAACAGCCGATAGCTAGTAGAGACGAGTAGGAACCCCACGGCCCGGCCGCCCAAATGCGACCGGGCCGTGGACTGCAAAGGAATCAGGTTCGGGAGTGAGTTTTAGATTGGAGTAACTCGAAGCAGGTACCCACATGGCGAGCGATGCAACCCCGGTATTGATACCGGCGATAAGCCTCGTGCACGGAAGTCAGGCGCCTACCAAGGTTACGAGTGAATCCTCGAGCGGCAAATCCTTGCCGTCCGGCGGCCATACGGTGGCTGCAGCTGCCGCCTCCGCGGCCAACAGCGCCGGCGGCTCACGCACCAACGACGTGCAGGCACAGGTCGCATTCCTCAACAAGTTCCTCAATGACTCGGGCAAGCCGGACCAGTTTCGGGTGGCCCCGGACAGCAATTCCGCCCTGATCCAGGAGATCAATCCCGCCAACGGGGCCGTGATTGCCGATTACCCGGTGATCGCCTTTCCGGCGCTGGCCAAGAGCCTCGGGATCTCGAGCGCGCTGATCGACGAGCGCGCCTGAACGCCGCGCGTGCGTGACCGGCGGCCCGGATCCGGCGGTCAGCGGCCCGTGACTGGTATGAGTCTTGCTTAAGTTCCCGGGATGAATGCCGATAAATCCGGCATGCGCAGCAGAGGTCGTCATTCATGAGTTCAGCCGTTTCCGCCGCATCGTCCCCCTCGAGCAGCTCGTCGGGCACCGCCAATTCCCTGATTACCTCCACCGGCATCGGCTCGGGGTTGAACATCAGCGCCATCGTGTCGTCCCTGACCGCGAATTACGGTGCGGCGCAGACCAACTCTCTGGCATCGCAACAGACCACGCTGAACGCCCAGGTGTCGGCGTTCGGCACCTTCTCGAGCGCCCTGAGCACTCTGCAGGCGACCCTCTCCACGCTGGAGAACCCCACCCAGCTCGCCGGCTATGCCGCGACGGTGGCTGACAAGACGATCGCCTCGGCCACCACCAGCTCGGATGCGGTGGCGGGACAGTATTCGCTGCTGGTTCAAAATCTCGCCACGGCGGCCACGCTCACCTCGCAGGCTTTTACGGGCTCGAGCGCGACGGCGATCGGCACGGGCACGCTGAACATCGCGGTCGGCGCCGCCTCCACCTCGATCACCATCGACTCGACCAACGACACGCTCGCGGGCATTGCGTCCGCCATCAATTCCGCCTCCAATAATCCGGGCGTGACCGCGAGCGTGATCAGCACCACCGGCGGCGCGCGGCTGGTGATCTCCGGCACCTCGACGGGCGCGGCGAACGCGATCACCGTGACTCAATCGGGCGGCAACGGCGGTCTCGCCCCGTTGGTCTACGATCCGGCCAATAGCATCACCAATCTGACCCAGACCCAGGCCGCGCAGGACGCCAGCTTCACGCTCAATGGCTACCCCGCCACCAGCGCCAATAATCTGGTGAGCGGGGCGATCACCGGCGTGACCCTCGACCTGCTGGGTGTATCGGCGGCGAGCACTCCCACCACCGTCTCGGTGACGCCGGACAGCACCGCCGCCGCGACGTCGATCGGCACCTTCGTGACAGCGGCGAACGGCGTCATCAGTGCGATCCAGTCCCTGACCGGATACGATCCGAGCACCCAAACCGCAGGGCCGCTCAACGGCAACGCCACGCTCGAATCCTTCCAGAATCAGCTCGCGAACATCCTGGATACGGTGCAGTCGGGCAACACGGGCGGCATCAGCTCGCTCGCCAACATCGGCATCACCACGGATGCCAATAGCGGGAGCCTGGTGAGCGATTCGGGGGCGCTCAACAACGCCTTGACCGCCAATCTCACGTCGGTCGGCAATCTACTCGGCGGCAGCAACGGAATCGCGACCAAGCTCAACTCGCTGATCAATCAGTACACCGGGCCGGGCGGATTGCTGTCCTCCATCAACCAGGGCCTGCAGGCCAGCTTGAGCAACGTCTCGCAGCAGCAAACCGCCCTGCAGACCGAGCTCGCGGCCTACTCGGCGACGCTCACCGCGCAGTACAACGCGATGGATACCGCGGTCGCCTCGCTCAAGGAGATGCAGACCTATCTGACGGCGGAATTCAACCCGAACCAGTCCACGAGCTCCAGCTCCTCCTCTTCGAGCACGAGCCTCGGCAGCGGCACGCTCGGAACCTGAGGACCGCAGAGATGATGCAGTCGCAACGGGGCGCCGCGCAGTATGCGACCGTGCGCAAACACGGACTGGTCGCGAATGCGAGCCCCACCCGGCTGGTGCAGATCATGTACGAGCAAATCCTCGCGGAGCTTGCGACCGCGCAGGGCTGCATGGAACGCATCAAGGACAATATGCCGCTGCCGGACGTGATCGCGAAGGTCAAGGCCGTGGACAAGGCCTTTCGCTTGATCAATCATCTGGATTCGACCCTCGACATGGAGCGCGGCAAGGAGATCGCTGCGAACTTGAAGTCCTTATACGGGTATATGCTCGCCCAGCTGACGCTGGCGAACGCGAACAACGATGGCGCCGTCCTCGCCGAGGTCAGCGCATTGGTGCGCAAGGTCAAGAGCGGCTGGGATCAGATCGTCTCGGATCAGCGATGAGCCGCGAAGTTCCGCAGGCCGAGCCGACCGCGCGGCGGTTGACCCGCGACGAGGCGAGTGTGGCGCTGGAGCGGGCACTCGAGCTGTCTCGGCAGCTCCTGCAGGCCGCGGAGAGCGGCGAGGCCGAGCAGGTGATCCGTCTCGACGCCGAGCGGCTCGGACTGATAAAGTCCGTCCGCCATGCTCTCGCACCCATGACCGACGAGGATCGAGCGGTGATTCGCCAGATTGCCGATTTGAACGACCAGTCGCTGGGGCGAATGGAGCATCGCCTGCGCGCCAGGTGCCGCGACATGGACATGCTGTCGGCCGGGCGGCGCGCCCTTCGCGCTTACTCCAATCACCGGGCTTGAGCCGGGGCGCACCCCATGCCCACGTCGTTCCTCGGCGATGGCTTGATCTTCGAGGAACTGCTGCCGCTCATCTGGCTGCCGGGAGAGATACCGCAGGGTCTCCCGCTCGCGCGAGTGCATGCGGATAACCAGCAACTCCTGGGCGCCGAGTCCTCCTTGGATGAAGTGCGGATCTCGGAGGCGCTCAAGGACGAATCGCCGGCGCTGCTTCACGAGCTGCAGCGGCTGGAATACAAACTGAACATCCTGCTGCGGCTCACGGCCGAGATCGCCGTGCGCAGCGCCGCGCTGCCGCCCGCCCAGAGGGCGCGCCTCGGCGCGCGCGGTTTGGAATGGTTCGGCGCCGCCGCGCCGGCGGTGGGGGAGGCCGGCCTCGTCCACATCTACATCAATCCCGCGCTGCCTCAGCCGCTGAAGTTTCCAAGCAGCGTCGCGAGCGAGCGCAGCGAGGGCGGCGAGCGCGTGGCACAACTCAAATTTCGCGACATGAGCGAGGGCGTGGTGGATCTGCTCGAGAAGCTCATTTTCCGGCATCACCGTCGCCTCGTCGCCGGCGCTCGAACCGCTGCACCTAACGCTCACTAGCAAAAGCCCCAGCCATCACTAGACGATTCTCGCACGGGAGAATTGCGAATAAGCCCTACAACGATTACGGGTGTTTGCCAACTGCTTTTCTCGCAAGTTGATCGGCTAGTATGTGGCCCGACCTGAGATTGATTGAGCAATCTCAATAAGTTAGGTGATATGTTTAAGACGGGCTCATAGATCTGCGGAGTCCGTCACAGTTTTTCTAGGGAAGGAGTCCCCTGTGGTGGTCGACGCCAAAGTAATTGTGATGGAACCCTCAGACTCGCAAGCCCGGGAGCTGGAGGCGCTGCTTCGATTCCTCGACTTGGAGCCGGTCCGCTTTCACGATCTGGCCGAGCTCGGGCGAAAAACCGAGGGTGCCCACGATTGGCTGGCGCTCATCGTCGGTGCCGAGACCATCGTCGCGGAAGGCCCCGCACTCGTCGCCCGTCTGCGCGCCATGGCGCAGCCCCTGCCGGTGATTTTCCTGTCACGCAACGGCCTTCCCAAGATCGCCGAGTCGAGCGGTGACATCGCCTGGCTGCACCTGGACCTTCCCGTGAAGCAACGCCGGCTGTCTGCCGTGCTGAACCAGGCGCAGAACGTACGCAACGGTCATCCCACGCAGCCTGGAACCCATCGCTTCCGCCCCAGCGGTGACTCCCGCGCAATGCGTGCCATTCACCGGCTGATCGAGCAGGTCGCGCCGTTCGATACCAATGTGCTGGTGCTCGGCGAGTCCGGGACCGGCAAGGAAATGGTCGCGCGCCACATTCACGAGTTGTCCGGCCGCGCCGGGCATCCGTTCGTGCCGGTCAACTGCGGCGCAATTCCGGCAGACCTCCTGGAGAGTGAGCTGTTCGGACACGAAAAAGGCGCCTTCACGGGCGCATTGTCGACGCGGCTGGGCCGTTTCGAGTTCGCCGAGGGTGGCACGCTGTTCCTGGATGAGATCGGCGACATGTCGTTGCAGATGCAGGTGAAGCTCTTGCGGGTGCTTCAGGAGCGGACCTTCGAGCGGGTCGGCAGCAATCGCACGATCCTCTGCAATGTGCGCATCATCGCGGCGACCCATCGGGATCTCGACGCCGCCATCCTTGCGGGGCGCTTCCGGGAAGACTTGTTCTATCGCCTGAATGTGTTCCCGGTGCAGGTCCCGCCGCTGCGGGAGCGCCTCGAGGATCTGGCGGTGCTGATCGACCATCTGCTGCGCCGCCAGGGTCAAAATGCGGGCCGCCACATCAGCCTGGACAAGGGGGCCATGCGCTGCCTTGCGGCCAATCGCTGGCCGGGCAACGTACGTGAGCTGGCGAATCTCCTGGAACGCCTTGCGATCCTGTATCCCGATCAAACGGTGACCGCGCAGGACCTGCCCGAACGCTATCGAGCCAGCGGCACGGGCGCATGGCTCGGCGGGGACATGCGCATCATGCCGGCCGCGCGCGACTCGAAGTCCGACGGCAGGGCGGACGCGGGCGCCGGCGAGCCCACCGGCGAGCCTATCGGCGAGCCTGTCGGCGAGCCTATCGGCGAGCCTATCGGCGGGGCTGCGGGCGAGCGTCTCAGCGCCTCGGACGAAGTCGAGACCGAAGACTTCGAGGAGCTGAGCGTGCACCTCGGCGATACCTCCGATCTTCTCGCCGATGCCGAGGCCGGCGGCACTTTGTTGAAGAGCGGGGGGATCGACTTGAAGGATCATCTGTGCGCGATCGAGATCGGTCTGATTCGCAAAGCGCTGGAAAAAGCCGACGGCACGGTCGCGGGAGCGGCGCGTCTGCTGAACATCCGCCGCACGACCTTGGTCGAGAAGCTGCGCAAATACCGTCTGAGCGCCTGACAGTTTATTGACGCTTGCCCCGCCGCTGCCGGGGAGATGGCCGTAAGCGGTTGATCAGCGTGATAAAAGCGGCAGAGGCACAGAAGTTGCTTTGTTCTCCCGCATGGCAGCCAATCCGCACGACCTCCTCAATGCTCAGCGCAGCGAGCTCACCGCCGCATTCCGCGCTTTCGGCTCCGTCTCGGAGCAGCTTTCCGGCGCCTTCGAGGCGCTGCGCGCTCAGGTGGCGGAGCTGCGCCACGAGCTCTCCGAGGCGCACGCCGGCAACGAGCATCTCGCGGCGCGCTTATCGGCGCTGATCGAGGGCCTGCCGGGAGGGGTACTGGTGCTGGACGCCCGCGGGGCGATTCAGGAGGCAAACCCGGCGGCCATCGCGCTCCTCGGGGAACCCCTCTTGCATCAGACCTTCGCGGCAGTACTGGCGCGTGCCGCAGTGAACGCGGGCGCCATCGGCGAGCACACGGAGCTGCGCACGGGCCGTTTCGTCAACGTCTCGCGCCGCGATCTGCGGCACGGGGGGGAGGTGGTGCTGCTCACCGACATCACCGAAACGCATCTCATGAATGTTTTTCTGGCGCGTCAGCAACGGCTCGTGACCATGGGCGAACTGGCTGCAGGTCTTGCGCACCAGATCCGCACGCCGCTGGCTGCGGCGCTGCTGTACGCCTCGCAGATGTCCATCCCCGGCCGAAGTGCGCAGGATCTGACGCGCTGCTCCGAGAAAACCGTGGGCAGCTTGAAGCAGCTCGACAAGCTGGTGAACGACATGCTGGCGTTTGCACACGGCGGCGCCAGCCGTGAGCTGGTGAGCGTGAGTGCGCTGTTGGAGCAGGTGGCGCAGTGGCTGCGCCCGGCGCTGCGCCAGGGCGTACGTTTGACCATCCGCACCGAGGCGCCGGGACTCACCGTGCGGGCGAACGCTCCGTCGCTGGTATCGGCCGTGCTGAATCTCGCCACCAACGCGCTGCAGTCGGCGGGTGCGGAACTCGACCTGGAGCTGCTGGCGCGCAGCGCGGCCGGCCGCCGCGCCCAGATCGTCGTGAGCGACAACGGTCCCGGCGTACCGGCGCGTATCCGCGAACGGATATTCGAGCCGTTCTTCACCACCCGCGCGCGCGGCAACGGCATCGGCCTGGCGATCGTCAAGAGCGTGGTCGAGGCTCATGCCGGAAGCGTGCATCTCGCCGATCCGGGCCGTGGCGCGGCGGCGCGCGGCGCGACCTTCATCATCGACTTGCCTGCCGAGGAAACTGCATGAACACCGTCAAAGAATCGGTCCTGATGGTCGAGGACGATGCCGACCTGCGGGAGGCGCTGATGGATACGCTGCGCGCCGCAGGCCTCGCGGCGGTCGCCGCGGGCGATGCGGATCAGGCGCTTCGCCTGCTGCAATCGGAACAGATCGCGCTGGTGATCTCCGACGTACAGATGCCGGGGCCGAGCGGCTACGAGCTGCTCTCGTCCATCAGGCGGCTGCGGCCCGATCTGCCGGTCGTGCTCATGACGGCCTACGGAACCATCGCGCAGGCGGTATCTGCCATGCGCGAGGGAGCCACCGACTACATCGTGAAACCGTTCGAGGCCCAGGCGCTGATCGACCTGGCGCGCAGGCAGCTCGCCAACCGCATGACTCCGAGCGATATGGTTGCCGCCGACCCGGAGTCCAAGCGCTCGGTGTCGCTGGCCCGCAAGATCGCGGAGAACGACGCCACCGTGCTCATCACCGGCGAGAGCGGCACCGGCAAGGAAGTGTACGCGCGCTTCATCCGCGACACTTCAGCCCGCTCGGACAAGCCGTTCGTCGCCATCAACTGCGCGGCCATCCCCGAGAACATGCTCGAAGCGACCTTGTTCGGCTACGAAAAAGGCGCGTTCACCGGCGCACTGAGCGCGCACGCCGGCAAGTTCGAGCAGGCGCAGGGAGGCACGCTGCTCCTCGATGAGATCTCCGAAATGGATCTGGGATTGCAGGCGAAGATCCTCAGGGTTCTGCAAGAGCGCGAAGTGGAGCGGCTCGGCGGCACCCGCACCATCCACCTGGATGTGCGGCTGATCGCCACCTCCAACCGGGATCTGCCCGAGGAGGTACGCGCGGGGCGTTTCCGAGCCGATCTCTTCTATCGCCTCAACGTCATGTCGCTGCGCCTGCCGGCGCTTCGCGAGCGCCGCGGCGACATCCTGCCGCTCGCCCGGCGCGCCATTCAGGCGTGTGCGCGCGGCAATCATGCGGCACTCGCGCTCACGCCGGCCGCGGAACGCATGTTGTTGGAACACGCATGGCCGGGAAATGCGCGCGAGCTCACCAACATCGTGCAGCGCGCGGCATGGCTGGCGACGGGCGGGAGCATCGATGACTGCGACCTGGATTTGCAGGGCGCCGGCGCCACCACTGCCGAGTCCGCGAGCGCAACCGCGGTACCGTTGGCCGCCGTCAGCGAGCCTGCGCCGGGCCTCGACCGCGGGCTGAAGCAGCGGGAACGCGAACTCATCCTGGCAACGCTCCGCGTCACGGGCGGCAGCCGCAAGCTCGCCGCCGAGCGGCTGGGCATCAGCCCGCGCACGTTGCGCCACAAGCTGCAGCAGCTCAAGGCGGCCGGAGTCAGCGTGCCACGGCTGCACGAGCAGGAGTTCGCGGCGGTGGCGCCATGAGCAGCCTGCAGATTCAACAAGTATTGGCGGAAATGCGCTCGCTCCAGGCGCGCGCCGCCGGCACCCCGGCCGACATCGCGCCGTCGTCCGCGCAACCCACGGACTTCGCCGCGCTGCTGAAGAACTCGGTCGACCACATCGCCTCCATGCAGAACCAGGCGACCCAGCTCGCCGGTGCCTACGAAAGCGGCGACAAGAGCGTCGATCTCACCCGGGTCATGCTCGAGGTGCAGAAGGCGGATCTCGCATTCCGCGCCATGACCCAGGTGCGCAACAAGCTCCTGGACGCCTATACCCAAGTGATGAACATGTCGGTGTAGCCGACCGCGAGGATGATCCATGGCTGATATCGTACCTGTCCCCGCGCGCGGCCTTGCCGAGGCGGCCCCCATACTCAAGCAAGCGGGACTCCTGGCCGGCGTCGCGGCCGCCGTGGCCGCCGCGATCTGGCTGGTGATCTGGTCGCAGGGGCAGAACTACACGGTGCTCTACGGACAGCTGTCGGAGCGTGAGAGCGGACAGGTGATGGACGCGCTCACGGCCTCGGGAATCGAATACAAGCTGAGCCCCTCGGGGGCGGTATCCGTCCCCGAGTCCAAGGTCCAGGAGGCGCGCATTCGCCTCGCCAGCCAGGGTCTGCCGCAAAGCGATGCGATGGGCATCGAGATGATTCAGAAGGACTCGGCGCTTGGTACCAGTTCGATGATGGAGACCGCGCGCTATCAGTCCGTGCTCGAGACCGAACTGGCGCGCACCATCATCAAGGTTCAGGGGGTGCAGAGCGCGCGGGTGCATCTGGCCATGCCGAAGCCGTCGGTATTCCTGCGCGACTCGCACCGAGCCACCGCGTCCGTCATGCTGCAGCTGTACCCCGGACGCCTGCTCGACCCGGGCCAAGTCAGCGCCATCGTACACCTGGTCGCATCCAGCGTGCCGGAGCTCGGACCGAGCGACGTGACGGTGGTGGATCAGGCCGGCTCGCTGCTGAGCACCCCGGACGACAATTCGGAGTCCGCGATCAGCAACCGGCAGCTCGAGTACACCCACAAGCTCGAGGAGAGCTACCAACACCGCATCGTGGAGTTGTTGGAACCGTTGGTCGGAGCCGGACGCGTCCGCGCCACGGTGACGGCCGATGTCGATTTCACCGTCCAGGAAGAGACGCGCGAGAACTACGATCCGCAGAAGACCGCGGTGCGCAGCGAGCAAACCAGCAACGAGACGCGCAAGGCGGGAGACGGCGTCGAGGGCATTCCGGGCGCGCTCAGCAATCAGCCCCCGGGAACCTCGGGAGCGCCGGTGATCGCCGGTGCGACGCCGACGCCGGGATCGCCCGGCCAGGCCGCGGCTCCCGGACAGGCCACCGCGGCCAGTTCCGGGCCGACCTCGAGCGCACAGCGCAGCACGCGCAACTTCGAGGTCGATCGGACGCTGGCGTACATCAAGGAGCCCTCGGGCACGCTGAAGCGCCTGAGCGTCGGCGTCGTGATCGACGATTGGCAGAAGACGGGCGAGGACGGCAAAGTCACGACGACGCCGATGAGCGACGCGGACATCAAGCGCTTCACGCAGCTGGTGCGCGAGTCCATCGGCCTCAAGGACGATCGCGGCGATCAAATCAACGTCATGAACCAGGCGTTCAAGAACAACGCCCCGATCGGCCCGATCGACGGGCCGCCGCTGTGGCAGAACCCGATGGTCGGATCGATCGCCAGGCAGTTGGTCGGCGCGGGGCTCGTGCTCCTGGTGGCGTTCCTGATCCTGAGGCCGTTGATGAAATCCCTCACCCGGAGCAGCAGGACGGGCAACGCCGGTCTCGCCGGTGACGAGGTGGGCGCCGACCGCGTCAGTCTGTCGGGCGCCGCCAACCCGATCAAACTATCGCCGAGTTTTGAGCAGCAGATCGCGGCTGCCCGGACGCTGGTGGGCCAGGATCCCAAGCGGGCCGCCCAAGTAGTCAAGGACTGGGTTGCCGCCGATGGCTAACAAGCCGGGTGATCTCGGCGGGACCGAAAGCGCCGCGATCTTGCTCATGAGTCTGGGCGAGCAGGACGCCGCCAATCTCCTGAAGCAGCTCGATGCCCGGGAAGTACAAAGGCTCGGCGTGGCGATGGCCGAGCTCAAGGAGGTGTCGCGCGAACAGATGACCTCGGTGCTCGGTAATTTCATCGGCATCGTGGACGGAAAGTCCAATCTGGCCTCTGGCTCGCAGGAGTACGTACGGCGCGTGCTCACCCAGGCGGTCGGCAAGCAGAAGACGGATCTGCTGCTCGATCGCGTGTCCACCGGGCAGACCGGCCAGGGGATCGAGGCCTTGAAATGGATGGACGCCAAGGCAGTGGCGCAAATCATCTCCGGCGAGCATCCGCAGATCGCCGCAATCGTGCTCTCGCATCTGGATGCGGAACAATCGGCCTCGATCCTGCCGCTCCTTACCGAGGAGATGCGAACCGACGTGTTGATGCGCATCGCCACGCTGAACGAGGTCCCGCAAACCGCTTTGACGGAGCTCGACCAGCTGGTGGAGAAGCAGGCCAATGTCGCGCCCCCGGCGCCCCTGCGGCGCATCGGCGGCGCGCGCACCGTCGCCAACATCCTGAACGCCATGGAGCGCGACAAGAGCGGCGAGGAGCTCGGCAAGATCGAGAAGGCCGATACCGAGATGCATCAGCAGATCAAGGATTTGCTGTTCATCTTCGACAATCTGCTGGACGTGGACGACCGCGGCATCCAGGCGCTGCTGCGCGAGGTTGGATCCGATTCGCTGGCCGTCGCGCTGCGGGGCGCCGAGCCTGAAGTGCAGGAGAAGATTCTCAAGAACATGTCGAAGCGTGCCGCGGAAATTCTCAAGGACGATATGGAGGCGCGCGGTCCCGTGAAGCTTGCCGAGGTCGAAGCGGCGCAAAAGGAGATCGTGGTGATCGCGCAGCGCCTGGCCGAGGAAGGTACCATCAGTCTCGGCGGCAAGGGCGGAGCGGAGTTTGTCTGACCCGACGCCCAAGGAGGGTGCGCGCATCGCCCAGCTCTGGTCCGCGCCGGAGATGGGTGCAGGCCCCGTCGGTCTGAAGGTGCCGACGGTGAGCGGGCTCGTGGATTTGCAGGCCGAAGCCCATAAAGAAGCCTTCGACCAAGGTTTGGCCGAAGGGCGGGAGGCTGGCCGGGCAGAGGTTCGCGCCCAGGTCGAGCGGCTCGAGGGGATGTTCTACGATCTCGCCAAGCCATTCGAGGAGCTGGACGCCGAAGTGGAGCGCGAGCTGTTGACGCTCGCGATGGCGCTG
>Ga0182012_10000051_pt1 | contig 121559 bp, 101 predicted proteins | sample 612S2SmetaG_FD_120486 | JGI IMG/M metagenome (GOLD analysis project Ga0182012, IMG submission 120486) | Permafrost microbial communities from Stordalen Mire, Sweden - 612S2S metaG | ecosystem: Environmental > Terrestrial > Soil > Wetlands > Permafrost | place: Sweden: Stordalen | collected... | reverse complement strand
TGGATATCTCCACCGGCTGCGGGTCGCGGTTCCCGGGCGGCCTGCACTTCAGGACGTTCGCGATGAACACGTCACCGCGCTCCTGGCCGATCTCCCCCAGCAGCGTGTCCAGCAGCTTGCCCGCACGGCCCACGAACGGGATGCCCCGCTCGTCCTCCGTGGCGCCCGGCGCCTCCCCCACGAACATCAGCTGCGCGTCGGCGTTGCCGGCGCCGAACACCACCGTGCGGCGCGTGGCCGCGAGCTCCGGGCAGCGCACGCATGCGCACGCCTGTGCGTAGACGTGCTTCAGCGACTCGCGACGCTGTGCGGCGGTTGGCTCGCTCGCCCGATCTGGCACCGGCGCGGATGCTAGTCACTGCCATCGCGCTGCGCCCCTGCTCGGCGCGTGCGTCCCCGCCGCCGGGCGCGGGCGTCCCCGCCGCCGGGTTCGTGCGCGATGATCCGCGCATGGCCGAGGCCGATCAGCTCCGCGTCACCGCCCCCTTCGCAGGGGTGGTGGTGGCGATCCGCCACGGCGTGCAGGAGCACGTGGCCGCCGCCAGCACGCTGGTGGTGCTCGAGGCGATGAAGATGGAGCACGAGGTGCCCGCCGGGGCGGACGGCACCGTGCACGCGCTGGCGGTTTCCGTGGGCGATGCCGTCGAGGAGGGCCAGCTGCTGGCGATGCTGGCTCCCGGAGCGGGCGCACAGCACGACGGCGCCGTGACGCCGGAGCGCTCGCCCGCCGGCGAGCGCTCGGACCTGGCGGCCGTGCGCGCGCGTCACGCCTCGGGGCTCGACGACGCTCGGCCCGAGGCTGTGGCGCGCCGCCACGAGAAGGGCCGGCGCACCGCCCGCGAGAACCTCGCCGACCTGCTCGACGAGGGCAGCCTGGTGGAGTACGGGCCGCTGCTGTTCGCCGCGCAGGAGCGCCGCCGCAGCCGTGAGGAGCTGATCGAGCGCACCCCCGCCGACGGGCTGGTGGGCGGGGTGGGCGAGGTGGACGGGCGCCGCTGCGTGGCGATGTCCTACGACTACACCGTGCTCGCGGGCACGCAGGGGATGCGCAACCACCTCAAGAAGGACCGCCTGTTCGACGTGGCGGAGCGCAGCAGGCTGCCGGTGATCCTGTTCGCGGAGGGCGGCGGCGGGCGCCCGGGCGACGTGGACATGCCGATCGTGGCGGGCCTTGACTGCCGCGCGTTCGGCCTGTTCGCGGGGCTCAGCGGCCTGGTGCCGCTCGTCGGCATCGCCTCCGGCTACTGCTTCGCCGGAAACGCGGCGCTGCTCGGCTGCTGCGACGTGGTGATCGCCACCGAGGACGCCAGCATCGGCATGGGCGGCCCCGCCATGATCGAGGGCGGCGGCCTGGGCAGCTTCCAGGCGCACGAGGTCGGGCCGATCGAGGTCCAGAGCGCAAACGGGGTGGTCGACCTGCGCGTCGCCGATGACGCCGCCGCGGTCGCCGCCGCACGCAGCTATCTCTCCTACTTCCGCGGCGCCTGCGCGGCGGGACCGGCACCCGACCAGAACGCGCTGCGCGAGCTGATACCCGAGCAGCGCAAGCGCATCTACGAGGTGCGCCCCGTGATCCGCACGCTGTTCGACGAGGACTCGGTGCTCGAGCTGCGCGCGGGCTTCGGGGCGGGCATGGTGACGGCGCTGGCGCGCATGGACGGACGGCCGCTGGGCGTCATCGCCAACGACCCCTCGCACCTGGGCGGCGCGATCGACGCGGACGGCGCGGACAAGGCCGCGCGCTTCATGCAGCTCTGCGACGCGTTCGCGCTGCCCGTGCTGTTCCTATGCGACACGCCCGGCTTCATGGTCGGCCCGGCCGCCGAGCGCACCGCCACCGTGCGCCACTTCTCGCGCCTGTTCCTGACCGGCGCCAACCTGTCGGTGCCCACCGGCACGATCGTGCTGCGCAAGGGCTACGGCCTCGGCGCGCAGGCGATGGCCGCGGGCGGGTTCAGGTCGCCGCTGTTCACCGTCGCCTGGCCGACGGCGGAGTTCGGTGCGATGGGCCTGGAGGGCGCCGTGCGCCTGGGCATGCGCCGCGAGCTCGAGCAGATCGAGGACGAGAGCGAGCGAGAGGCCGCCTTCGAGGCGATGGTGGCGGTCGCCTACGAGCGCGGCCGCGGCGTCAACATGGCCGCCTATGGCGAGATCGACGACGTGATCGACCCCGCCGACTCGCGCCGCTGGATCGCCACGCTGTTCAGCGAGGGGAGCGGCGAGTGGTGGCGGGCGCCCGGAAAGCGCCGCCCCAACATCGACGCCTGGTAGCAGAGCCCGCCGCGCATCGGCCGGGACCGCGCCACGGCGCGCGGGGGTCCGCCGGGCCCCGGACACCTCCGCGGCGCCCCTTCCCGCCAGGCGCCCACGGCGGTATCATCAACTCAGGCCGTCACCGGGTCAGACCCCGGGATGGACCTTCGAGAGAGGCCTTTTTGATCATTACCTCGCGCCGGTATCCCTCGGGGAACTGGACCGAAACGATGAGCTCAAACTCCCCCCACCCCGCCAGGCGGATGAAGCTCGTGCGCACCGTCGCGGACCTGCGCTCCGAGCTCGCGCCGGCGCGGGGGCATGGCTCGCGCGTCGGGCTGGTGCCGACTATGGGGGCGCTGCACGAGGGACACCTGTCGCTGATCCGCACCGCCGCAGCCGAGTGCGACGTGGTGGTTGTCAGCCTGTTCGTCAACCCAGCCCAGTTCAACGAGCGCGCCGACCTCGACGCCTACCCGCGCAGCGAGCAGAGTGACGCCGCGCTGGCTCACCGGGCGGGCGCAAGCGTGCTGTTCGCCCCCTCCGTCGAGGAGGTCTATCCCGCCGGGTTCTCCACCTTCATCGAGGTGCTCGGCGTCACCGAGCGCCTGGAGGGCGCCTCCCGCGGTGCCGAGCACTTCCGCGGGGTGGCAACGGTGGTGGGCAAGCTGCTGGCGATGGCCGGACCCGACGTGGCCTATTTCGGGCAGAAGGACTTCCAGCAGGTGCTCGTCATCCGCCGCCTGGTCGCCGACCTGAACATGCCCGTGCAGATTCGCGCGCTGCCCACCGTGCGCGAGCCCGACGGGCTGGCCATGTCCAGCCGCAATGCGCTGCTGGGAGCGCGCGAGCGCCAACGGGCGCTCGCGCTGCCCGCCGCGCTGCGCGCGGCGCAGGAGCTGGCCTCAGAGGGCGAGCGCTCCGCCGAGCGGCTCATAGCCGTCAGCGGCCAGGCGATGGAGTCGCTCGGCGTGAGCCCCGAGTACATCGCGCTGGTCGACCCCGACACGCTCGAGCCGGTCCACAACCTGCACGCGCCCGCGCTGCTCGCGCTCGCAGCCCGAGTGGGAGCGGTGCGGCTGATCGACAACACGCTGCTCGAGCCCGCGCCGTCGCGCGGTGCACGTACAGGCCAACACGAACCGCATCATCAAAAGCGATGCCGAGGTGGCGACCCTTCCGGCCCAGCGGCCCGGGCGTCAATCGCGAGCCAGAGAGGAACGTCATGTCAAGCCGACCTGTAGTCCAGGTGCCCGCGGATCCGGGCCGCCTGCCCACAACGCTGCCAATGCTGATCGAGAAGAAGCGCCTGGCGGACCCGATCGTGATGGTCACCGCGTACGACTACCCGAGCGCGCGCGCCGCCGAGGCCGCAGGCGTGGACCTCGTGCTGGTGGGCGACTCGGCCGCAACCACCATGCTCGGCTACAACGCCACCACACCGGTGGCGCTGGAGGACATGCTGGTGCTCGCGCGAGCGGTGCGCCGCGGCCTGCGCACGCCGCTGCTCGTGGGCGACCTGCCGTTCGGCTCCTACGAGGTCTCAGACGAGCAGGCCATCACCTCCGCCATGCGCTTCGTCAAGGAGGCGGGCTGCGAGGCTGTCAAGCTCGAGGGCGGCGGCGAGGCGTCGGTGCGCCGTGTGCGCGCGATCGTGGGAGCGGGAATCCCGGTGATGGGCCACGTGGGCCTCACGCCGCAGACCTCCACCGCGCTCGGCGGCTGGAAGGCGCAGGGCCGAACCGCTGCGGCCGCGGCGCGCATCGCCCAGGAGGCGCTCGCGCTGCAGCAGGCCGGTTGCTTTGCGCTGGTCTTCGAGGCCATCCCCGCCGCCGTCACGCAGGAGCTGATGGCGCACATGGATGTGCCCGTCATCGGAATCGGCGCGGGGCCCGCCACCGACGGGCAGGTGCTGGTGTTCCACGACCTGCTCGGTATCCGCGAGGGCCTCGGCGCGCGCTTCGTCAAGCGCTACGCCAACATCCAGCAGGACATGAACGACGGCGTCGCCGCCTACGCACAGGACGTCCGCTCGCGCCGCTACCCCGCCGCGGAGCACACCTACTCGATCGACCCCTCCGAGCTCGCCGAGCTGCGCGCCACGCTGCGCTGAGGCGCGTCGCGACGCCGCGACGCCGCGACGTGCGGTCGCGCGTGGGCGCCGCGGGAGCGGGGCGGGCGATCCCTTCAGCCCGCCACCGCGGGCCGGGCGCCTCCTTCAGCCCGCCACGGCGGGCGGGGGGTTCCGCTCGGGGTACTCGATCGCGCGGATCACCCTGGCCGGCGCTCCCGCTGCGATCGAGAAGGCTGGGATGTCCCGTGTCACCACGCTGGCCGCGCCGATCACGCAGCGCCTGCCGATGGTCACGCCGCTGGTGACCACCACGTTGGCTCCCAGCCAGCAGTTGTCGCCGATGCGTGTCGGCCCGCGGCTCTCGAAGCCCTGCCAGGTCACCGGCAGCTCGGGGTCCTCGTAGCGGTGGCTGGCGTCCGAGACGAAGCAGCCGTTGGCAAGCATGCAGTGCTCGCCTATCTCCACCAGCTGCTGGGAGGCCACCATCACGTTGCGGTTCAGGAACGTCCCCGCACCGATGCGCACGCGCGCGGAGCCAGGCGCGGTGATCCACACCCCCGGCTCCATCAGCGCCCCCTCCCCCACCTCCAGGCGCCCCTCGCGCAGCGCCTCCAGCACGTTGCCCTCGAGCGGCCAGCGCGCGAACGCGCCGCGGCGCATCAGCTCGCGGTGTATAAGCGCGCGGTTCCACGGCAGCGAGTTGCGCTGATACCACCGCCACTTCGCCACCCACAGCCGCACCAGGCGCTCGCGCTCGCCCATCCGCGCTAGAGCGCCCGGCTGCCCGTGGATTCACCCATCTAGGCGGCCACCCTCGCACGGCGCCTGCGCGCCGCCGGGGCGGGCGCGGGCGAGCCATCCCCACCTGCTCGCCTGACCGTGGGCGCCAGCAGCTCCGCCAGGAATCTGCCGGTGTGAGAGGCCGGCTCGGCCGCGATCTCCTCCGGCGTGCCCACCGCTATCGCCATGCCGCCCTCCTCCCCGCCCTCGGGTCCCATGTCGATGATGCGATCCGAGCACTTGATGATGTCAAGGTTGTGCTCGATCACGACCACGCTGTTGCCCGCGTCCACCAGTCGCTGCAGCACCTCCAGCAGCCTCTGCACGTCTGCGAAGTGAAGCCCCGTGGTGGGCTCGTCCAGGATGTAAAGCGTCGTGCCGGTGGCGACCTTGGAGAGCTCCGTGGCCAGCTTCACCCGCTGCGCCTCGCCGCCCGAGAGCGTGGTGGCCGGCTGGCCCAGGCGGATGTAGCCGAGTCCCACCGCGTTCAGCGTCTCCAGGCGCCTGCGGATCTTGGGGATGTGCTCGAAGAACTCGAGCGCCTGCTCGACCGGCATGTCCAGCACGTCCGCGATGCTGCGGCCCTTGAAGTGCACCTCCAGCGTCTCGCGGTTGTAGCGTTTCCCGTGGCACTGTTCGCACGGCACGTACACGTCCGGCAGGAAGTGCATCTCGATCTTGATCTGCCCGTCGCCGCGGCAGACCTCGCAGCGCCCGCCCTTCACGTTGAAGCTGAAGCGCCCCGGCTTGTAGCCGCGCGCACGCGCCTCCTGGGTCTTTGAGAACAGATCCCTGATCACGTCGAACAGGCCCGTGTAGGTGGCCGGGTTCGAGCGCGGGGTGCGCCCGATCGGGGACTGGTCCACAGCGATGATCTTGTCCAGCTGCTCCAGGCCATGGATCGCGCGGTGCGCGCCCGGGCGCTTGCGCGCACGGTGCAGTCGGTTGGCCACCGCCTTGTAGAGAACGTCGTTCACCAGCGTTGACTTGCCCGAGCCCGACACACCCGTCACGCACGTCAGCACACCCAGCGGCACGTGCACGTCGATGTCGCGCAGGTTGTGCTCGGTGGCGCCCAGGATCTCCACGTAGCCTGCCGGCCTGCGCCGCTTGGCCGGCACGTCGATCGTGCGCGTACCCGCCAGGAACTGCCCCGTCAGCGACCCCTTCACCTTCTCCACCGCCCGCGCCGTGCCCTGAGCCACCACCCTCCCGCCGTGCTCGCCCGCGCCGGGCCCCATGTCCACCAGATGGTCCGCCGCACGCATCGTCTGCTCGTCGTGCTCGACCACGATCACCGTGTTGCCCAGGTCGCGCAGACGCTCGAGCGTGGCTATCAGCTTGGAGTTGTCGCGCTGGTGTAGCCCGATCGAGGGCTCATCCAGGATGTACAGCACGCCCACCAGCGAGGAGCCGATCTGGGTGGCAAGGCGGATCCGCTGAGCCTCCCCGCCCGACAGCGTCGCCGCCGCACGGTCCATCGAGAGGTAGCCGATGCCCACGTTCTCCAGGAAGCGCAGGCGCTCTGAGATCTCGCGCAGGATCAGCCGCGCCACGTGGCGGTCTGTCTCCGATAGCTCCACCTCCTCCAGCCACTCCAGCGCCCGCCGCGCCGAGAGCGCGCAGAAGTCCTCGATGCGCGTGCCGCCCACCAGCACCGCGCGCGACTCCGCGCGCAGCCGCGCACCCGCGCACACCGGGCATGGGCGCAGCGACATGAACTCCTCGATCTTCTCGCGCGAGAACTCCGAGTCGGTCTCGCGGTAGCGGCGCTCCAGGTTGCTGATGATCCCCTCGAAGTGCGTCGCGTAGGAGCGTTTGCGCCCGTAGCGGTTCCGGTAGGTCACCTGCACCGGATCGCCGCCGGTTCCCCTCAGGAACACCTCACGTTGCTCGGGCGCCAGGTCCTCCCAAGGCAGATCCACGTCCACGCCGTACTGCTCGGCCAGCGCCTCGGTCATCTGCTCGTAGTAGTTGGAGCTGCTGTTCGCCCACGGCGCAAGCGCGCCCTCGGAAATCGACAGCGACCCGTCGGGCACGACCAGATCGGGGTCGATCTCCATCTGCGAGCCCAGGCCGGTGCAGCGGTCACACGCACCGTGGGGCGAGTTGAACGAGAAGATCCGCGGCTCCAGCTCCACCAGCGACGGGCCGTGCTCCGGGCACGCGAAGCGCTCGGAGAAGGTGTAGATGGTGCCGGCATCCGGCACCATCCCGGGCACGATCTGCGTAGCCGCCGCGCGCGCGCCCTTGGCGCCCGTTGCGTGCTCGCCCTCCGGCGCCCGCTCGCCCCCGCCTGCCACGATCTCGATCTCCACCAGCCCATCCGCCAGGCCCACCGCCGTCTCGATCGAGTCCGCCAGGCGCTTGCGCACGTCGTGGCGCATCACGAGGCGGTCCACCACCACCGCGATGTCGTGCTTGTAGCGCTTGTCCAGCACGATCGACTCCTCCAGCATCCGCACGCGCTCGTCGATCTTCACGCGCGCGAAGCCGTCCGCCCTGAACTCCTCCAGCAGCTTGCCGAACTCCCCCTTGCGACCGCGCACCGCGGGCGCCAGCACCATGAAGCGCGTGCCCTCCGCCAGCTCCATCACCTGATCGATGATCTGCTCCGCCGACTGGCCCACGATCGGCCTGCCGCAGATCGGGCAGTGCGGCTTGCCCACGCGCGCCCACAAAAGGCGCAGGTAGTCATAGATCTCCGTCACCGTGCCCACCGTCGAGCGCGGGTTGCGCGAGGTGGTCTTCTGGTCGATCGAGATCGCCGGCGAGAGCCCCTCGATCGAGTCCACATCCGGCTTGTCCATCTGCCCCAGGAACTGGCGCGCGTAGGCCGACAGCGACTCCACGTAGCGCCTGCGGCCCTCCGCGTAGATGGTGTCGAACGCAAGGCTCGACTTGCCAGAGCCGGACAGCCCCGTGATGACCACCAGCGCATCCCTGGGCAGCGTCAGCGAGATGTCCTTGAGGTTGTGCTCGCGCGCCCCCGAGACCACTATCTGGTTGCCGATCGGCATCTGCCTCCCATTGTATGACTGCGAACAGACGTTCGTGTCACCGGCCGTGCCCGCCGATGCACGGCGCTCTGCGCAGCCACCACGTGGGCGGCCCTCCCGGCAGAGGGATGTCGGTGGCCTCGGTGAAGCCACGGCGTTCGTAGAAGCGGCGGTTCTCGGAGGTGGAGGTCTCAAGGCAGCAGGCCAGCCCGTGGCTGTCGGCCTCGGCCAGGGTGTGGGCCAGCAGCGTGCTCGCCAGTCCCCGGCCCCTGCGGTCGGGGTGCGTGGCCAGCACGCCGAGATACCAGTGCGCCTCCAGGGGCCTTGCGGTGGCGACAGCCCCGTTGTAGAGCGCGAGTCGCTGGAAGCTGGCCTCTCCGGCCCGAGCGCGGTAGGCGGCCCACACGCGTTTGGCGTGCTGCGGGTCGGCCTTGCCCTGGCCGGGGAGATCCCACATGGCCACGGCGGCGAGGTCATCGGCCACCCACACGCTCTCGCGCGCGACCCGCACATCGAACAGCGCCCTGGCGAAATGCTCGACCAGAGCCTCGTAGTCCTCGCCGAGGATGAACGCCCACGCCGGGTCGCGGGCGAACGCCGCCGCCACGGTCTCAACGACGCCGCTGCGCTCGGCCGGCAACGCCCGTCTGACCGCTGTCGCGCTCAATGCGCGATCACCAGGTCCAGTGCGCCGTGCAGCCCGTCTGCGCGGCGGAGCGCCTGGCCCTCGCTGCGCACGAGCACCGCCGGGATCCCCAGCGCTTCGGCGCCGGCGACGTCCGCGCGGGCGCTGTCGCCGATCATCCAGACCTCCTCCGGCTGACCCAGCGCAGAGAGCGCGATTCCGAACGCCTCCGGATTGGGCTTCTCATAGCCGATGGCCGCGGAGGTGAACAGCGCGTCGAGCGCAGAGGAGAGCCCGAGCGCATCCGCGATCTGCGGCAGCTCGGGCACGTGGTTGGAGAGCACCGCGTTGCGCCAGCCGGCCTCGCGGGCCCGCTGCAGCGCGGGCAGCGTGTCATCGAACAGCCGCCAGCCGATCGCGGGGTCCACGAAGCGGCGGCGAACCGCCGCGGCCAGATCGCCCGCCCGAGCCGCCGCGATGCCTCCGTCGGTCAGGATCTCGGCGATGCGAGTCTGGACGGGCGCCCACCAGCTCTCGCCGTCGCTGAGGTGGGTGTGCTGGCGCTCAGGCAGATGCCAGGGAAAGTGACCGCGCATGCCGGCGCGCACCGTCTCGGCGGCCAGCCCATGGCCCGGCTCGTGCTCGTCGAGCACCTCCAGCACACAGCCCGACCACAGTCCCGGCCGCCAGCCGAGCGTGCCGTCGAAGTCCCACAGGATCAGGCGCTCTGCCATGGGCACCGGATCCGAGAGCCTTGGCATCACTCTCAGCAGCTGCCCGGCGAAGCTCGCTGCCGCTGAGAGGGCTGCGGAGCGCCCGCTACCCTTCGATCGCCGCGTAGACCTCGTCGATCAGCTTCAGGCGGTCGGGCAGCTGGAAGTTCTCCGCGAGGTAGCGCTCGGTGTCGGCGCGGGACTCGCCGTTGAGCGCCATGTTCAGCGCGATCAGCCGCGCGCCGTCGAGGTCGTCATCGCCTTCGCCGCCCGGCGCGGGCATTGACTCCGGTGCGGGCTCCAGGGCAGCCGCTTGGAACTCCGGCTCGGGCTCGGCCATCGCCCCGGCAAGCTCGCTGTCGAACGCGCTGGGCGTGGCCTCAGCGGGCGGCTCGGGCTCGGTTTCGAACTGGCCGGCGAACTCGCCGCGACCGGCGGCTGCGTCGTAGAGGTCGCCCATGTTGCCCTCCACCGCCGCCAGGTCGCCGGCCAGCCTGGTGGCACCGGCGCGCATGCTGTCGATGAGCGTCCTGATCTCGCCGTCCATGCCGCCGACGCGCTCCAGCAGCGCGGCGGTCGCCTGCTCCACCGCCGCCACATGCGCCTGGGCCTTCTCGACGGCTTCCGCGCGCGTCCTGTCCGCGTCGCGCTCGGCGGCGTCGCGAGTCTGGCGAGCGGCCTCGAGCGCCTGGGCCTCGATGTCCGATGCGGTGCTCTCGGCGGCCTCGAGGATGGTCTGCACCTGCGTGCCGGCGCTGGTGGCGATCGACACGTCGCCGCCGCCGCTGATGACCTTGCGCTGCAGCTCCTCGAACTCGGCGGCAAGCGCCCTCAGGTGGGCGTCCACCTCGGCTGGGTCATAGCCCCGGCGACCGATCGGGAAATCCCTTCGTTCGATTGCCTGACGATCGAAGTCCACGGCGGGCATGCTAGGGCATGTCGGGGCCGGATGTCTCGCCTGCAACCACGACCTTTCCCGGAGCCTGCGCGGAGTTGATCTCCTGGAGGTCCCGGCGCAGCTCGCGCAGCTCGTCGCGCAGCTGCGCGGCGTACTCGAAGCGCAGGTCCTCGGCGGCGGCCAGCATCTCCTCCTCGAGCTCGACGACCATGCGCTCGAGCTCGTTACGCGGCATCTCTGCGGCTTTGCCCCGCACGGCGGTGCGGCGTTTGCGGCCCCGGGGCACCTTGGACTCGCCCTGCAGGAACTCCGCGATGTCGGAGATGCCCTTGACGATGGTGGCGGCCGTGATTCCGTGCTTCTCGTTGTAGGCCAGCTGGATCTCGCGGCGGCGATCGGTCTCGGAGATGGCGGCGCGCATGGCGCGCGTTTCCTTGTCCGCGTACATCAGCACGGTGCCCTCCACGTTGCGCGCAGCCCTGCCGATGGTCTGGATCAGCGAGGTCTCCCCGCGCAGGAACCCCTCCTTGTCGGCGTCCAGGATGGCCACCAGCGAGACCTCCGGCAGATCCAGGCCCTCCCGCAGCAGGTTCACCCCCACGAGCACGTCGTACTCGCCCAGGCGCAGGTCGCGGATGATCTGGATGCGCTCGAGCGTGTCGATCTCGGAGTGCAGGTAGCGGGTCTTGAAGCCCATCTCCAGCAGGTACTGGGAGAGGTCCTCGCTCATCTTCTTCGTCAGCGTGGTCACCAGCACGCGCTCGTTTCGCTCTACCCGCAGGCGCACCTCGTTCATCAGATCGTCGATCTGGTTGCGGGTCTCGCGCACCTCCACCGTCGGGTCCACGATCCCCGTGGGCCGCACGATCTGCTCGACCACACGCGTTGACTGCGTGCGCTCATACTCGCCGGGCGTGGCCGAGACGAACAGCAGCTGCGGGGTGATCGACAGGAACTCCTGGAAGGTCTGGGGGCGGTTGTCCATGGCGCTGGGCAGCCTGAAGCCGTAGTCCACCAGCGTCTGCTTGCGCGAGCGGTCGCCCTCGAACATGCCGCCGATCTGCGGGACGGTCTGATGGGACTCGTCGATGAAGCAGATGAAGTCCTTGGGGAAGTAGTCCAGCAGGCAGTACGGGCGCTCGCCGGGTTTGCGCCCGTCGAGGATGCGCGAGTAGTTCTCGATGCCCGAGCAGAAACCCACCTCGCGCAGCATCTCCATGTCGTATTGGGTGCGCTGGCGCAGACGGTGGGACTCCAGCTGCTTGCCCTCGGCCCCAGCTGGGCGCAGCGCTCGTTGAGCTCCCTGCCGATCTCCAGCACCGCGGCCTCGATGCTGCCCTCCTTGACGGTGTAGTGCGTCGCCGGCCAGATGGCGATGTGCTCGAGGTCATCCGAGAGCAGCTCACCGGTGAGCGGGTCGAACTCCTGCAGGCGCTCCACCTCGTCGCCGAACATCTGCGCGCGGTAGGCGGTCTCCGCGTACGCGGGGAAGATCTCGAGCGTCTCGCCGCGCACGCGGAAGCTGCCGCGTGAGAGCACCGTGTCGTTGCGCGTGTACTGGATGGCGACCAGCTTGCGCAGCAGCCGGTCGCGGTCGATCTCCTCGCCGCGCCCCAGGATCTGCATGTTCATCTCGTAGGTCTCGGGTGAGCCCAGGCCGTAGATGCACGACACGCTGGCCACCACGATCACATCGCGGCGCGCGAACACCGCGGCGGTGGCGGCGTGGCGCAGCCTGTCGACCTCCTGGTTGATGGCGGAGTCCTTCTCGATGTACAGGTCGCGGCTGGGCACGTAGGCCTCGGGCTGGTAGTAGTCGTAGTAGGAGACGAAGTACTCCACGGCGTTGTCCGGGAAGAACGTGCGGAACTCGTTGCAGAGCTGCGCAGCCAGCGTCTTGTTGTGGGCGATGATCAGCGCGGGGCGCTGAACGGCCTCGATCACCCCGGCCATCGCCATCGTCTTGCCGGTGCCCGTGGCGCCCAGCAGCGTCTGGAAGCGCTCGCCCTCCCTGATTCCCTCGGCCAGGCCGGCGATCGCCCGCGGCTGATCGGCGGTGGGGGTGAACACGGAATCTAGCTTGAAATCTGGCATCGGCAGGGGTCTTCGAGGAGCCTAGCTGCTACTCGAGGCCCAGCTGGACGGGATAGGTGCTGCGGTATTCCTGTTGCGCGGCCAGCACACGCCTGACGTATTCGCGGGTCTCCGGGAAGGGGATCATCGCGGGCGTCAGCCGGCGCCCGTGCGCCTGAGCCCGGGCCTCCCAGCTGTCTACGTTGGCCAGCCCGCCGTTGTACGCGGCCACGGCCAGCATCTCGTTGCCGTCGTAGTGGTTGAGCAGATAGCGCAGGTAGTAGCTGCCGTATGCGAGGTTGACGCGTGGGGTGGCCAGATCGCTGGCGGTGAAGCTGACGCCGCCGGAGAGATGCGCCAGGTAGTAGGCGGTGGCGGGCAGGATCTGCATCAGCCCCTGCGCCCCGGCAGCGGATTCACGCGGTTCGAATTTGCTCTCCGCGTAGATCACTGCGGCGATCAGCGCGGGGTCCAGGTGCTTGGCTGCAGCCTGTTCGCGGATGATGCCCACGTCTCCGAGCGGCAGCACGACACGGTTCCTGACGGCGCCCATCTCGACGATCGCCACGGCCGCGATGGCTGCGACGGCGAGCAGGACGAGGATCGGTGCGCTGCGGCGGCTCACCGCCCCAGCTTGGCAAGAACGGATGACAGCTCGCGCTCCAGATCCTGCACGGTGCCGTCGTTGCGCACGGTGTAGGTCGCCCTGCTGGCCTTCTGCTCCTGGGAGAGCTGGCGTGCGGCGCGCTCCTCGACGAGCACGTGGCCGCGCGACGCGGCGCGCTCGCGCCTGACGCTCTCCTGCGCGATCACCGCGATGGTCGCGTCGTAGATGTCTGCCAGTCCCGCCTCGAACAGCAGCGGCACCTCCGCCACGGCGGCACGCGGAGGCGGCGATGCGGCCCGCGCGTCCGCGAGCCACGCGGCCACGCGCTCGGCGACCCTGGGCCAAAGCAGAGCCTCCAGCCAGGCCCGGTCCTCGGGCGTGGCGAACGCGCGGGCGGCCAGCGCCGAGCGATCGACACGGCCGCCGGGAGCCACCTCCTGCCCGAAGCGCGCAACCACCGCGTCGCGCAGATCCACGCCCTCGTAGAGCTCATGCACCACGGCGTCGCTCGAGATCACCGCCGCGCCGAGGCGGTGCAGGGCCTGCAGCGCGGTTGACTTTCCCGAGCCGAGCCCTCCTGTGAGCCCGAGGAACGGGACCTCCGCCCCCATCGCGCGGCTGGGAGCCCGCTTGCTCAGTCCTGCGCGGCGGGCTCTGGCGCAGGCTCGGCGGGCGCGGAGCCGTCCGTCGCCGCCGCCTGCTCAGGCTCTGCCGGCGCCAGCGCATCGGCCGTGTCCGCCACGGCAGCGTCGGCGACGGGCTCAGGCGGAGCCTCGACCGCGGCGGCCTGGGGCTCGGCGGCCTGGGGCTCGGCGGCCTCGGGCGAGGCCTCCGGCTCCGGCGCGATCTCAGCCTCCGGCGCGATCTCTGTCTCTGCGGGGGGCTCTGTGAGGAGCGCCTCGGCCACCGGCTCGCCGGCCGCGTCGGCCATACCGGCGGTCCCCTCGGCGTCGGCTGCATCCGCCGCGTCCGCGGCGTCGGGCTCGGCGCCGCCGGGGCGTGCGACCGGAAGTATCTGGTCCTCCACGCGCTTGGCGGACAGCGACAGACGGCGGCGGTCGGAGTCGATCTCGAGGATCTTCACGCGGATCTCATCGCCCGGGTGGACGATCTCGCGGGGGCTCTCGACGTGATGCGGCGCGAGCTCGGAGATGTGCACCAGGCCCTCCACGCCATCCAGGATCTCCACGAACGCGCCGAAGGTCACCACCTTGGTCACCTTGCCGGCCAGCTCGTCGCCGACGTTGTAGGTGTCCACGATCCGCTGCCAGGGATCTTCCTGGGTCTGCTTGAGACCCAGCGAGATGCGCTGGCGGTCGCGATCGATGTCGAGCACCTTGACCTTGACGGTGTCGCCGATGTTGAGGATCTCGCTGGGATGGTTGACGTGCGACCAGGAGAGCTCGGAGATGTGGATCAGCCCGTCGATTCCATCGAGATCGACGAACGCGCCGAAGTCGACGATGTTGGAGATCTGGCCTTCCACCACCAGCCCGGGCTGCAGGCGGTCGAGGATCTGCTGGCGGACCTCCTTGCGCTCCTCCTCCAGCACGGCGCGGCGCGAGAGCACCACGTTGTTGCGCGAGCGGTTGAGCTCGATCACCTTGGTCTCGATCTTGGTGCCCATGTACTCGTCCAGGTTGGGCACGCGCCTGATGTCCACGAGCGAGGCGGGCAGGAAGCCGCGCACCCCGAGATCGATGATCAGGCCTCCCTTTACGACCTCGATGACCGTTCCCTCAACCGGCTCGCCGGACTCGGCCGCGGTTTCGATGCGCCGCCAGGCCTTCTCGAAGCGCGCACGCTTCTTGGACATGATCAGACGGCCGTCCTGGTCCTCCTTGGTGAGGACGATCGCGTCGACCTCCTCGCCGAGGTGCACCTCCTCAGCCGGATCCACCGCCTTGCGGATCGACAGCTCGTTGGCGGGGATGACGCCCTCGGACTTGTAGCCGATGTCCACGAGCACCTCGTCCTTGTCGATCCGGACGACGTGGCCCGTGACTACCTCGCCCTCCTCGATCGCGCGGAAGGTGGCGTCGTAGTTGGGCACGATCTGCCCATCGACTTCCAGCAGCAGACCATTTGACCCGTCGACCACGCGGGCCTGAGGATTCTCCATCACCGTTTGCACCGGGCGAAGCGTAGCGCAGCCGTATCATTGCGGGGCATATGCCTGTGCGAGCGACGAAGCGGGGAGCCGATCGCACGCCCCTGGAGCGCGACTGCGACGTGCTGATCTGCGGTGCCAGCTTCGCCGGCCTGGCCGTTGCAAGGGAGCTTGCGGGCTCGGGCGCCAGGGTGTTGATGATCGATCGATACGAGGTCGGTGAGCGCCAGACCTCGGCGTGCGCGATGCCGACCTTGTGGATGTCTGCGCTTGACCTGATGGACTCCCATCTGCAGAGCTTCGACTCGCTGCTGGTGCACACCCCTCATCGCACCGGGCGCTGGCAGCTGCCGTGGTCCTTCTCCACGTTCGACTACAGGAAGCTGTGCGCGCAGCTGTTCGAGCAGGGCGCGTGCCCGGAGCTGGAGTTCGAGACGGCCACGGTGACCGGTCGCGCCGGCACGACCGTGCACACCGACCGCGGCGAGCTGCGCGCGCCGCTGGTTGTCGACGCGCTGGGATGGCGGCGGGTGCTGTCCAACCAGGTGCCGATCCAGCCCCCCGACGCCCCGCTCTCGCGCGGCCTGGAGGTGCATCCCCCCGGCCGCGGCGCCGACATGGAGCTGTGGATCGATGCGGGATACATCCGCTCGGGCTACGGCTGGAGCTTCCCCGCCGAGAGCGAGCTGCGGGTGGGCATCGGCTCCTTCTGGCCCTCGCACCACGTCAAGGCGCCCACGGTGCGCCTGGCCGGCGACCTCGGGCTGCCGGCTCAGGGCTACCAGGGCAACTGGATTCCCCACAAGCTGCGCGCGGCTGTGGAGGACGGCGTCTTCTTCGCCGGGGACTCCGCCGGGCACTGCCTGCCGCTCACCGCCGAGGGGATCCGCACAGCGCTCTACTTCGGCCTGGCGTGCGGGCGCGAGCTGCGCGCCGTGGTGGAGGGCGCGCGCACGCGCGAGCGCGCGCTGTCCTCCTACGCGGCCTTCTCCGGCGCGCACGAGCGCAAATTCCGCTGGATGCTGGGCACGCAGCGCGCCGTGGGCCAGCTGACACCCAGCCGCGCGATCGCAGCGATGGTGAGGGCCGTCGAGAACCGCCGCGTGGCCGCATGGGCGTTCAACCACTACATGGCCATCGCCCCGCCGTCGTTCGTGGGACGCGGCAGCGGCGTGGCGGCGCGGACGCGCAGGATGGCGCCGTCGTCCATGGCAGGCAGCGCCGAGCTCGCCTAGAGCGCCCGGCGCTGCGCCGCCGGCGCAGGGGCGCCCCGCGCCGGGCTCACGCGAGCCCTGCGGCTGCATGGCCGGATGTCACAGATCGGGGCCGCGCACCGTCCAGAGTGTGTGTACCGTGCGATCCAGGAGGGTGGCGATGGATGATCCGGTTGTAATCGTCGGCGGTGGCCTTGCGGGCCTTGCGTGCGCGGTGGAGCTCTCCCGCGGCGGGCTGGCCGTCCAGCTGCTCGATGGCGGCGCGCAGCTGGGCGGGCGCGCGGGCACGGTGGAGCACGACGGATTCATGCTCAACCGTGGGGCGCACGCCCTCTATCCCTCCAGCGAGCGGCTGCTGCGCGCGCTCGGCGCCGCGCCCACGGGAGGCCATCCGAAGCCGGGCCTGGTGCTGCGCGAGGGCCGGCTGATCCCCTCGATGTTCGGCCCGGGGGCCGTGCTCGGTGGGAGCCCGCTGCGCGCGGGCGAACGGCGCGAATTCGTGGGCGCGCTGGCGTCGGTGGCGCTGGGAGACCCCGCGGGGTCGGCGGGGAGCGACGCCGCGGCCTGGGTCGATGCCCACGCCCGCGGGGCGTTCCTGAACGACCTGCTGCAGGGTCTCTTTCGCCTGGCCACCTACGCCGGGGATCTCTCCGAGCTGCCCGGCGAGATCGGCCGCATGATGCTCCGGGAGAGCATCCGCAGGCCGGTGCGCTACCTCGACGGCGGCTGGCAGCGCATCGCGGACGCGCTGGCGAGCCGCGCGCGCGAGCGGGGCGCCGTGCTGAGCAGCGGCGCGCGTGTGACGGGGCTCGAGATGGACCGCGCCGGAGGGGTCGTGCGCATCTCCGGGGGGCGCGAGCAGCGCGCGCGCGCGGTGGTGCTCGCCGGCCTGTCGCCAGCGCGCGCCATGCGTCTGCTGGACGGCGCAGGCGGAGCGCTGCCCGCGTCGGTGGCCGAGCCGCGTGCGGTGCGCGCGGCCTGCCTTGACGTGGCGCTCAGCCGCCTGCCGCGCCAGGACACGCGGTTCGTGCTCGGCATCGACCAGCCGCTGTATCTGTCGGTGCACTCCGCGTGGTCTGAGCTTGCACCCGGCGCGGGCGCCGTTGTGCATCTGATGCGCTACGAGGGCTCCGCGCCGGTCGCCGCCGCCGACGCGCTGGCGCAGCTGGAGGCGCTGATGGACCTCGCACAGCCCGGCTGGCGCGGCCTGGTGGTGCACCGCCGCTTCGCGCCGCGCATGGTCGTCGCCCATCACCTCCCCGCCCCCGGGGAGGGGCTCGTCTCCCGGCCCGGCCCGGCCGACACGGGCCTCCCGGGGGTGCTGCTGGCGGGCGACTGGATCGGGCCGCAGGGCTGGCTCGCCGGCGCCTCGCTGGCCAGCGGCGTGGCGGCGGCGCGCGTGCTGCTGGACGATGGACGCCGAGCGCCCCGAGGCTCGCCGTCCGCCGCGGGTGCAGGGACGCGCGCGGCAGATGCCGCGCAGGCGGCGGAGGCTGCGAGCGCGCCGGACACAGCGGACGCGGCGAGGACATGACGGACGGCGCACCCGAGGGCCTGCAGGCCCTGCGTCGCGCCGCCTACGGCGCCGCTTACCGCATGCTGGGAGTGCACGCCGACGCCGAGGAAGCGGCGCAGGAGGCGCTTGCGCGGCTGCATGCGGCATCCGAGGCGCCCGAGTCCCCGCGTGCTTGGGTGGTAGCCGTCAGCACGCGCCTGTGCATCGACCGCCTGCGCAGCGCCAAGGCGCGCAGGGAGTCCTACGTGGGCCCGTGGCTGCCCGAGCCGCTGCTGGCGGCTCCCGATCCCGCCGAGGAGCTGGAGCTGGCGGAGTCGGTCTCGATCGCGCTGCTGCTGGTGCTCGAGACGCTCACGCCCGCCGAACGGGCTGCGTTCCTGCTGCACGACGTGTTCGGCTACAGCCACGGCGAGATCGCTGCCACGCTCGAGCGCAGCGAGCCGGCGGCGCGCCAGCTCGTCAGCCGTGCGCGACGGGCTGTGAGGGAGCGCAGGGTGCGCTTCGAGCCCGACCCCGCCGAGCGCGCGAGGATCGCGGGGGCGTTCGCTGCTGCGTGCACGCACGGCGACATGGACGCGCTGCTGGCGGTGCTCGCCGAGGATGTGGTGATGCGCTCCGACGGTGGCGGCGTGGCGAGTGCCGCGCGCCGGCCCCTGGTGGGCGCAGCGCGCGTTGCGCGGGCGATCGTGGCGCTGCGCGGCAACCTCGCGGGCACGCCCACGCTGACGATGGTCCCGCTCAACGGCACGCCGGGGATGCTGATCGGCGACGGCGAGCGGCCGGTGACGCTGATGGGCATCGACGTGGAGGGTGGGCGCGTGGCGGCGATCCACGTGGTGCGCGAGCCGGCAAAGCTCGCGGCCGCCCTGGCCACCCTGTCCTGAGGACGGCCCCGCGTGCGCCTACCTGCGCACCACCAGCACCACGCCGGCGGCGAGCAGCGCCAGCCCGAGGATGCGCTCGGCGCCGATCGGCGTCCTCGAGACGCCGAACAGGCCGAAGCGATCGATCGCCACGGAGATCGCCAGCTGCCCGGTGATCACCACCGCGCTCAGCCCGCTGGCTCCGAGCGTGCGCACGGCGATGAGCGCCACGGTGACGTACACCGCTCCCAGCAGGCCGCCCACGAGCGCCCACCACGGCGCATGCCCGAGCTTGCCAAGGCCGCCGAGGCCGCCCTGCCAGAAGGCGGCTATGGCGAGCAGCAGCGCGGTACCCACCAGGAAGGAGAACGTGGCCGCCTGCACGGTTCCCACCGAGCGGCCCAGGCGCGAGTTGACAGGCGCCTGCATGCCCACCAGGCACCCGGCGGCGATGCCCACGATCACCGCCAGGCCGCGGCTCACCGCGCGGCTCGCCGCGAGAGGGGGCATGAGTGCCCGGCGCTCACTTGGCCTCCAGCCAGCTGCGCCCGACGCCCACGTCGACCGCCAGCGGCGGGTCCCGATCCCAGACGCCGCACATCTCGCGCTCGATCAGCGCGCGTGCCTGCGGCGCCTCCTCTGGAGGGCCTTCGAAGAGCAGCTCGTCGTGGATCGTCAGCAGCAGCCTGGTCTGCAGCGCCGAGCGCTCGAGCGCGCCGTGGCAGCGCACCATGGCGAGCTTGATGATGTCCGCGGCGGTGCCCTGGATGATCGTGTTGACCGCCAGGCGCTCGCCCAGCGTGCGCACCTGGTAGTTGCGGGCCCTCAGCTCCGGAATCTGCCTGCGCCTGCCCCAGAGGGTCGTGACGTACCCGTCCTCGCGCGCCCGCTCCACGCTCTCGAGCATGAAGCGCGCCACCGCCGGGAAGCGCTCCAGGTAGGCGTCGATGAACTCCTTGGCCTCCGCGCGCGGGATGTTCAGACGGTCGGCTAGGCCGAAGTCCGAAAGGCCGTAGACGATCCCGTAGTTGATCATCTTCGCCTTGGAGCGCATGCCCGGATCGATGTCCGCGCCCTCCACGCCAAAGACCCGCGAGGCGGTGGCGCTGTGGACGTCCTCGCCGCGCTTGAAGATCTCCATCAGCACCTCCTCACCCGCGGCGTTGGCGAGCACGCGAAGCTCGATCTGGCTGTAGTCGGCGCTGATCAGCACGCTGCCCGCCTCAGCCTCGAAGCAGCCCCGGATCTCGCGTCCCAGCGGCGTGCGGATCGGGACGTTCTGCATGTTGGGGTTGGTGCTCGAGAGGCGCCCGGTCTGGGCGACCGCCTGCAGGAACGTGGTGTGGATGCGCGAGCGCTGATCGACGAGCTGCGGCAGCACGTCCAGGTAGGTCTTGATCAGCGTGGAGAGCTCGCGCCAGCGCTCGATCCTGGGAACGATCTCGTGCTCTGAGCGGATCGCCTGCAGCACGCGCGCGTCGGTCGAGAATCCCGTCTTGCCACGACGCTTGCGCGAGAGGCCGAGCTTCACGAACAGGATCTCCCCGAGCTGCTGGGGCGAGGCGATCAGGAACTCCTCGCCCGCCAGCGCGAAGATCTCCCGTTCCAGGCCGTCGATCTCGCCATGCACGCGCCCGGTGATCTCGGCCAGCCGGTCCAGATCGAGACGCACGCCGAGCAGCTCCATCTCGCGCAGCACCGCCACCAGCGGCAGCTCGATGCCGTCCATCAGCGCCTGCAGGCCGCGCTCGGCCATCTGCTCGCGCTGCCAGGAGGCCAGCGCGCCGAGCAGCACCGCCGCGGCGGCCAGCGGATCCTGAAGGTCGCTCGCGAGGCCGCGCTCCTCGCACAGCTCGGCAAACGGATAGCCGCGCCGCGCGGGCTCCAGCAGGTAGGCGCCGAGCAGCGTGTCGTGCACGAGGCCCGGCGGCACCTGGCCGAGGGACTTGGCGTCGTGGGCCACCACCCGGCGCTCGCCCAGCGCCGCCACCAGCTCCGCCGGCCCCGCGCACTCCCCCACCAGCACCTCCGCGCCGGCGCCCACCGCAAAGCGCCACTCGGGGCCCTGCGCGAACAGCTCCCCCTCGGGGGGCTCGCCGGCCCTAAGCACCACCCACAGCTCGCCGTCTCCCCCCAGCCGCGCGAGGTCGCCCACGCCGCCCGAGCGAACCGCGGCGCTCAGCGTCAGCTCGGGCGCCGACGCGGGCGCCGCCGCCTGCGGGTCGCCCAGCGCCTCCTCCAGGCGGCGCAGCGGGTCGCGCAGCTCGAACTCGCGGAAGAACTCCCTGACGCGCGAGCGGTCGGGCTCGCGGCCGGCCTCCAGCGCGATGTCCAGCTCCACGGGCAGCTCGCGCTGAACCGTGGCCAGGCGCTTGGAGATGCGCGCGTCCTCGGCGTGCTCGGCCAGGTTGGCTTTGCGCTTGGCGCCTTTGATCTCCTCGATGCTCGCAAGCACCTGCTCGAGCGTGCCGAAGCTCTGGATCAGCTCGCTGGCGGTCTTCTCGCCGATCCCCGGCACGCCGGGGATGTTGTCGGAGGTGTCCCCCTTGAGGCCGTAGAAGTCCGGGATCAGCTCCGGCGGGATGCCGTAGCGGTCGATCACCGCCTGGCGGTCGTAGATCTTCGTGTCGGTGATGCCGCGCGCGGTCGCCATCACCTTCACCAGGCCGCGCTCGTCGATCAGCTGGAAGGCGTCGCGGTCGCCGGTGACGATCATCATCGGCACCGGCGGCGTGGCATGCAGCGCCTGCTGCGCCAGCGAGGCGATCACGTCGTCCGCCTCGAAGCCCTCCACCCGCACGTTGCGGTAGCCGAACGCCTCGACCAGCGGTTCCATCGCGGGCCACTGCTGCTTGAGCAGGTCGGGGCGCGAGCGCCGCGAGGCCTTGTACTCCGCGAACACCTCCGTGCGCCCCGAGGTCCCGGCGTCCCACGCGACAACCGTCGGGCAGACCCCGTACTCGGTGACGATCTTGACCAGCATCGAGGCGAAGCCGAAGATCGCGTTGGTGGGCACGCCGGTGGATGTGGCGATCGACTCGGGCAGCGCGTAGAAGGCCCTGTAGACCAGGCTGGGGCCGTCGATCAGGAACAGCCGCCGCCCATCCCCGAGCGGCTGTGCGGCGGCTGCGGCGGTGTCGCCGGGCCTCTCGGCCGCGGGCTCTGCGGTGGTGTTCGCAGGCATGCACCGCACTCTACGAGGAGCGCTTGGCTGACGGCGCCGGGGGCGCCATCGGCGCGGCGCCGGGCGCGGCGAGCGGTGCCCGGCGCCTGAGAACTCCTAAGATCCCCGCCGCCACCTACCGAGGAGCCGTCTCCCGTGAGCGCCACCCCAAGCGCGCAGTACCGCCTGACCATTCGCCTAGAGCTGCAGGACCTCAGCGGGATCCTCGGGCGCGTCACCGACGCGATCACCGGCTCCGGCGCGGCGGTGTGCTCGGTGGACCTGGTCAGCGCCGACGGCAGCGTGACGGTGCGGGACATCGTCCTCGATGCGCTGGACAGCGAGCACTGGACTCGCATCCTGCACGCGATCGCGGGCGTGGAGGGCGCGCGTGTGATCGACACCACCGACCGCACCTTCCTGCTTCACGTGGGCGGCAAGATCCAGCAGCAGAACAAGCATCCCCTGACCACCCGCGACGATCTTTCGATGGTCTACACACCGGGGGTGGCGCGCGTCTGCATGGCGATCGCGGAGGACCCCGACAGGGCCTTCCAGTACACGATCAAGCGCAACACCGTGGCGGTCGTCTCCGACGGCAGCGCCGTGCTGGGGCTCGGCAACATCGGGCCGCGCGCGGCGATGCCCGTGATGGAGGGCAAGTGCTGCCTGTTCAAGGAGTTCGCCGGCGTCGATGCGTTCCCGATCTGCCTGCAAACCACCGACACCGATGAGATCGTAAGAACAGTCGAGTTGATCGCACCCGGCTTCGGCGGCATAAACCTCGAGGACATCTCAGCGCCGCGCTGCTTCGAGATCGAGGAGCGGCTGCAGGCGAGCCTGGACATCCCGGTGTTCCACGACGATCAGCACGGCACCGCCGTGGTGGTGCTGGCGGCGCTGCTGAACTCGGCCAAGCTCACCGGCAGGCGCCTGGAGGATGTGCGGGTGCTGGTTATCGGGCTGGGTGCGGCGGGTATCGCGGTGACCAATATCATGCTCGCCGCAGGCGTCAGGGACATCATCGGCGCGGATTCGCGCGGCGCGCTGCACGTGCAGCGCGAGGACTACCTGGACGGGAGCATGAACAGCGTCAAGCGCTGGTTCGCAGAGGTGACCAACCCGGAATGCCGCTCGGGCGCGCCGGCGGAGGTGATCGACGGCACGGACCTGCTGATCGGCGTCTCCGGCCCGCGCGTGCTCGCGGGCGATGCGCTGGCCCGCATGAACAGTGACGCGATGGTCTTCGCGATGGCCAACCCCACGCCCGAGGTCAGCCCCGAGGAGGCGGCGCCGCACGTGCGCATCATGGCCACCGGGCGCTCGGACTACCCCAACCAGATCAACAACGTGCTCTGCTTCCCCGGGATCTTCCGCGGCGCGCTCGACGTGCGCGCGCCGGCGATCACCGAGGAGATGAAGATGGCGGCCGCGCGTGCCATCGCGGAGATCGTGCCGGAGAGCGAGCTGCGCGAGGACTACATCATCCCATCCGTGTTCAACCGCGACGTGGCCTCCGCCGTGGCGGACGCCGTGGCCGAGCAGGCGCGGCTGGGCGGCATGGCGCTCGCCGGGCAGCAGGTCGGCTACGCGCCCGGCGACATGCTGATCGCGGACGGGCGCCCATGAGGAGCGCCGGCCGTTGAGCCTGCGCGTGACCCTGACGGGCGCCACCGGCCTGATCGGGCCGAAGGCTCTGGCAGCGCTGCGCGAGCGCGGGGACGAGGTCACCGTGCTCAGCCGCGACCCGGCGCGTGCGCGCGAGGTGCTGGGAGCCGAGACGCAGGTGCTCGCATGGGACCCCAACAGCGAGCCGGCGCCCGCGCAGGCGCTCGAAGGTCGCGACGCGGTGCTGCACCTGGCCGGCGCACCCGTCGCCCAGCGCTGGAGCGCATCGGCCAAGCGCGCCATCCGCGAGAGCCGCGTGAACGGCACCGGCAACCTGATCGAGGGCATGCGCGCCCTGTCCAGCCCGCCCGCTGTGCTCGTCAGCGGCTCGGCGATCGGCTACTACGGCCCCCACGGGGAGGAGCCCCTGGACGAGGAGGCGCCACCCGGCTCGGATTTCCTGGCGGGCGTGTGCGTGGAGTGGGAGGCGCAGGCCGCGCGTGCCCGGGAGCTGGGAGCGCGTGTCGCCTGCATCCGCACGGGCGTGGTGCTCGACAGCGAGGGCGGAGCGCTCGCCAAGATGCTGCCGCCGTTCCGGGCCGGCGTGGGCGGACCGGTGGCGGGCGGGCGCCAGTACATCTCCTGGATCCACACCGAGGATCTGGTTGGGCTGATGCTCGCCGCGATCGACGGCGAGGACTGGGCCGGAGCGGTCAACGCCACGGCGCCCGAGCCCACCACCAACGCGCTGTTCTCCAAGGCGCTTGGCAGTGCGCTGGGACGCCCCGCGGTGCTGCCCGTACCCGGGCTCGCGCTGCGCCTGCTCTACGGCGAGATGGCCGAGATCGTCACCACCGGCGCGCGCGTGGTGCCCGCCAAGGCACTGGTGCTGGGGTACGAGTTCGCGCACCCCAAGCTCGACGAGGCGCTCGAGTCGGCTCTCGCCCGCAGCTGAGCGGGCGAGCGCTCTCGCCCGCAGCTGAGCGGGCGCTGACTCTTACCCGCAGCTGAGCGGGCGAACGAGCGGGTGCTACGCGGCGACGGTCGCGCGGCCGCCAGAGAGGCTGGGGGCGTTCTCGGTCTCGATGATCACCCTGCAGGGACGCTTGCTCAGCAGGTAGGCGGCGGTGGGGCCGATCCGCTGCTCGCCGGCGGGCGCATGGATGGTCGACCAGTAGATCACGTCGCTGCCCACGCGTTCGGCTTCCTCCACCAGCGCCGCGCCGGGGTTTCGCGTGCGGATCAGGCCCGTGTGGATCTTGATCCCCGACCTGCGCGCCTGGATGCGCGCGCTCTCCAGAACCGAGCGTCCCTGCGCCTCCTCATCCTCGAGGCCGGACTCCAGCGAGAGCTGGCTGGGGACCGGCAGCACGAAGATCGCGTACACCACACCTTCGGAGCCGATCAGCTTGGCGGCGGACTTCAGCGCGGAGGCGCTCACATCGCCGCCGAAGATCGGCACGAGCGCGGTGCGATACTCGAGCTCCTCGAAGTCGGCGGGCCGCTCGGCACGGGCGATCTTGTAGGACTTGCGCGGGTCCAGACCCTGGCGTTTGCGGTAGATGTAGTAGCCGGCCATGCCGATCACCATCCAGGGGATCCCCACGATCTTGGCCTCACTGTGCAGAATGGTCACCGCGATCCACGCGGCGAACGTGCCGATGCCGCCGATCACCGCGGCCATCGGGATCACGGAGCCTTTGATCCGGATTCCTCCCGGCGTCCTGTAGGGGCGCTCGCGATCGGGGTCGCTCACGCGCAGCTTCACGATCGCGGCATGCGCGGTGGTGAACGACAGCATCGCGCCGAAGGAGTAGAGGTTGCCGAGCACTTCGGTGTTGCCGTAGATGATCAGCGTGCTGGCCAGCAGCGAGAAGAAGATCAGCGTGAACCAGGGTGTGCGGTACCGGGAGTGCAGCCGCGAGAACAGCTGCGGCAGCTGGCGGTGCTCGGCCAGCGACCACGACAGCCGCGAGATGCCGATCATGCCGGCGTTGGTGGCGATGAACAGGATCGTGGCGGCGAGGATCCCCAGGTAGTAGCGCGCGAGTTTCAGCACCGTGCCGTGCAGGCCGAGGTGTTCGACCACGCCGAGCATGGGGTCGTTTTCGAAGAAGCCGCCGAGCGAGGTGGCATACCCGGGCTTGGTGAAGGACTGTTTGAGCTCTGCGCTGTAGCCCACCCCGTGGTGCAGGATCGGCAGCGCAGAGAGCGCCACGACCGAGATCCCCGCGTAGACCGCCAGAACCGCCAGCACCACCAGGTTGACCGCCTTGGGCACCTGCTTGCCCGGGTCCCTGGACTCCTCGGCCATGTTCGCCACGGTCTCGATGCCGGTGTAGGCGAGCATCGCCAGCGACAGCGCGAAGATCAGTTCCTTCCAGGAGGGGACCGACCCGAGGTGAACCTGGGAGATCAGCAGGTGCGGGTTCAGCACCAGCACGAAGCCCAGGCCCGCGAGCATGATCTGCGTGGAGAGGTCCAGCAGCGCCAGGACGATGTTGAGCTTGGCCGACTCGCCGAGGCCGCGGATGTTCAGCCAGGCGAGCATGCCCACGACGATCAGCCCGCCGAAGATGTCGTCGGGGTTGTGCTTCAGCGCGCCAAGGCCGGGGAACGCGCTGAGGTAGTGGGGCACGAAGAACGCCGAGATGGCGATGGTGAGGATGTAGTCGAGGCTCAGCGCCCAGCCGGCGAAGAACGAGACCACGTCGTCGAACGCGTGCCTGGCGAACGAGGAGGAGCCGCCGGCTTCCGGGAACATCGAGGCGCCCTCGGCATAGGTTTTGGCCGTCAGCGCGAACAGGCCGCCCGCGAACACGAACACCAGCGGCGTCAGCCCGAGGGCGTGCGCGGCCACCAGGCCAAGCGCGTAGTAGATCGAGGAGCCCACGTTGCCGTAGGCCGTGGCGAACATGCCGGAGACGCCGACCGACTTGCGCAGACCCTGCTCTGAGAGGCGTGCCATCGGCCAGGAGGCTACACATCGGCGGCTGTGCAAAATCCCATTCACCGCAGCCGCCGGAGCAGGAACCGGCCGTATGATCCCGACGACCCGCCGTGCGGGGTGCTCGGATATGGAAACCGCCAGACGCGAAAACTACGACTCCGGCGAGGACTTCGTCCTCGAATACGGTGAGCTGCGCTTCACGTTCAACGAGCTCGACTTCTCCGAGCGCTGCGAGCAGGCTGCGCTCAAGCTCGGCTTCGTGCGGGGCAGGCTGGCGGGCGAGGAGCTGGAAGACCTGGTCAACCTTGCGGTCAACGGCGAGATCATCGATCCGGCCTCCGCGCTGGGCGAACACGTCAACGACTGCTGGCCGGAGCTCGTGGGGCCCGCAGAGCGCTCACTGGTGCACTGGCTGCGCCGGCTGGTGTTCCGCGGCGCCTGGCTCGACCAGCGCGTCAAGGAGGGCGAGCTGACGGTGGTCTTCGACGAGCGCAGCGCGAGCTTCGCCTACGTCCAGCCGACCGACCCCCGCTCCGAGCGCGGCGGGGAGCCGATCGAGCTCGCGCCCGAGCCCTCGTGGGGCCGGGTGGCCTACCGCCGCTAGCGGCGGCCGGCTCGCGCGGCGTTTGAGCGCTGGGCCATCTAGCCTTCCAGCGCCGTCGCGCGCGCCTTCTTGATCGCATCGGCGCCGTCATCGCCGACGAGCAGCTCCGGTCGCAGGGTGCCGCTTGCCGGCAGGTCCAGGATCGGCTCGCGGCCGCTGGATGTCAGCGCGTGGTCCAGCGCGATCACGGTGGTCTCACCGCCCAGCGGAGCATGCGCGGTGGCGATCAGCGTGAGCGAGCCCCCGTCGTGCAGGTTGCGCGCCGCCGCCAGGATCTTGCGCGAGGTGTGTGCGCTGAGGTCATCGAGACTGTCGATCAGCACGACCGCGTTACCGCCGCGCGCCGCGACCCGCTTGGCGGTGTCGATAGCCCTCTCGGCGGCCTGACCCTGCGCTTCCGCGGAGGCCGCAAAGCTCAGCGCCGCTGCCGGCTGCAGCGGCCCCTCCCCCCACTGGGCGATCTCCTCCGGGCGCGCGCCGATCAGCACCAGGCTCACCTCCAGGTCATCGCGCCCGCCGAGCGCCTGGGCGATCCGCCTGAGGGTCTCCGTCTTGCCCGCATGCGCCGCTCCCACGATGCTCGCGCGCGACCCCAGGCCGAGCGGCGTGAGCCACTCGATCGCCTTCACGGTGGGGTCATCGGAGTCCAGGGCGATGCGCTCGCTGGGCCAGGCCACGGGCAGATCCTCGTAGCGCGATCCGTCTGAGACGGCGTCCGCGGGGACGCCGTTGATCGTGTCGATGCGAACCAGCGATGGGTAGCGCTCCGATCGCCTGGGGGTGCGCACCGGCCCCGTCACCAGGTCGCCGGTGACCAGCTCGCAGCGGCGCACCTGCGCCGCGGAGATGTACACGTCGTCATCCGAGGGCTCGGGCGGGCTCACCCGCAGGAACGCCGAGCCGTTCCCCAGCACCTCCACCGCTCCCTCCGCGACGCGCCCTGACTCCGCCGTCTCGCCATCGTCCTCGCCGCCGCGGGCCGGGCGCTCCGAGCCGCTGCGGGCTCCGCGGCTGCGCGACCTGCGGGGAGCGCGCTCGCCCTCGCCGTCCTCATCATCCGCCACCGCTGCGGCACGCCGCCGCGCCGCTGGGGCCTTGACCTCAGGCTCAGCCTGCTCGGCGCCGTCGGCCTCGGAGCCCTCTGCGCCGGCGGAGCGCCGCGCGCGTCGCCGGCGAGGCCGCACGCGCCCCGCCGCGTCGTCCTGGTCATCCTCGCCGGCGGCGCTCTGGGCAGCGGAGCCGCCGTCCGGGGAGCCGCCGAGGATCGCCTCGATCAGGTCCGCCTTGCGCATGCGCCTGAAGCCGTCGAGGCCCACCTGGTCGGCGATCGCGTGCAGGTCGGCAAGCGGGCTCGCCTCCAGTTCGGAGCGTTCCAGTACAGCCATGTCGTGTTCCTTCTTTCGTCTTGGAGGGGCGGTTGGCGTCCCGCCGCGTTGGACAGCGGCCAGGCACCCGTGTTGAGGCGCAAGCCTAGCGCCTCCCCCGGCCGCTCCCGGTGCCCTCGGCTCTGGCGTAGCGGATCTGCTCGTCCAGCGCCAGATCGGCGGGTGGTGCCAGCTCGCCGAGCAGCGCGCTGCGCACGGCGATGAAGTCCGCGGCTGCTGCGACGTCGTGCACCCTGAAGATGTGCGCGCCGCGATCAAGGCCGTATGCGAGCGCCGCGAGCGTGCCCGCCAGGCGCTCGCGCGGGGCTCGGCCGGTGAGCGCGCCGATGAAGTCCTTTCGCGAGATCGCCATCAGCAGCGGGCGTCCCAGCTCGTGCAGGCGCCCCAGCTCCGCGAGCAGGGCGATGGTCTGCGCGGGCGTCTTGGCGAAGTCGGGCCCCGGGTCGAGGATCAGCTGGGAGCGCTTGACACCGCGCGCCAGCGCCACCTCGCTGCGCTCGGAGAGGAACGCGAGCACCTCGGAGGTGATGTCGCCGTAGAGCCCCGGGTCCTGCAGGCGTTCCCTGGGAGCGGCGCGGGTGTGCATCACCACGAGCGCGGCGCCGGTGGCGGCGCACACGTCGGCGAGCTCCGGGTCGCGCAGGCCGCTCACGTCGTTGACGATTCGCGCTCCCGCCTCGATCGCCGCCGCGGCCACCTCGGGCTTGTAGGTGTCCACTGACACCATCGCGCCGAGCTCGGAGCACAGGCGCGCCACCAGCGGGGCGACCAGCTCGATCTCCTGCGCCACCGGAACGGGTGCCCGCCCGGTTGAGGCCGACTCCCCGCCCACGTCCAGGATGTGAGCGCCCGCGCCGATCAGCTCCCGTCCCAGGCGCACGCGCGCAGGCAGGTCGGCGTGCAGGCCGCCGTCGCTGAACGAATCCGGTGAGGCGTTGACGATGCCCATCAGCAGCGGGCGCCGCAGATCGATGGGGGCCCCGCAGGCGCTCAGCGTGGGCGCGGGCGCCTGCGCGCTCAAGCCGCGCTCCCGCCCTGGGATGCGTGCGCGGCCGGCTGCGGTCCGTCTGCGCGCTCGCCGGAGGGGTCGCCGTCGAGCGTGGCGAAGATCCCCTCGGCCTCGGCCTCCTGGGCGAACCGCGTCAGCTCGCTCTGCTGGCGCGCCGGGTCCCATCCGAGCTCTCGCGCCAGCACATCCGCCACCCTGCTCAGCGGATCACCGGTGGCAGTCGCGCCATCCGCCGGGGCGCCGTCGGCCGCTCCGGGAAGCCCCGCCGCTTGCGCGCCCGCGAGCTGTCTGGCGGCCAGCAGGCCGAGGCGGGTGCGGCGCAGCAGCACGTCGCCGATGCTGCGCGCCTGCTCGTGGCGCGCGGCGAGCGCGACCTCGGCGAGCAGGTCCGGCAGCCCCGGCACGATCGGCTGTGCGAGCTCTCCGCGCTGGGAGGCCAGCGCGAGCACCTGATGGGCGGCATGCCCGTAGCGCGCGGCCAGCGCCCTGTAGGACTCCTCCGTGACGCCCTCCACGCGGGGCAGCTCCTCGACCGCGATGGCCTGCCCGAGCGGGATCTCGTGCGTGCGGCAGGGGGCGTCGCGCGCGTCGCGCTCCACTAGCCTGTCGACGGCCATCTTGGCCATGCGCCGCCAGGTGGTGAGCTTGCCGCCGGTGATTGTGATCATGCCCGAGGAGGTCTCATACAGCTCCGCCTTGCGCGAGATGTCCACGGACTTCTTGGGATCGCCGGTGGAGATCAGCGGGCGCACGCCCGCGAAGGCGCCGGTGAGCTGCTGCGCCAGCAGCGTGGTGCCGAAGAACTCGTTGACCGCGCTGAGCAGGTATGCGACGTCCTCGGCGGAGGGCCGGATGTGCTCGAGCGGGCCCTCGTAGTCGTTGTCGGTGGTCCCCACCAGCGTGTGCCCGAGCCACGGCAGAGCGAAGATCGAGCGCCCGGAGCCGGCCGGCACGATCGCGCCGCCCACCAGCGGCAGGTCCTCGTGGCGGATAGTTATGTGCGTGCCGCGACTGGGCCTGATCCGAGGCAGCTCGGCCTCGTCGTGCAGCTCCTGCGGGCGCAGCTCGTCGGCCCATACGCCGGTGGCGTTCACGACGTTCTCCGCCCTGACCTGGAAGCGCTCGCCGCTCTCGGTGTCGAGCACCTCCACGCCGCGCGCACGCCCGTCGCGCTCCAGCAGCCCGGTGACATCCAGCCGGTTTGCGCAGACCGCCCCGAACCGCTCGGCCTCGCCCAGCACCGTCAGCACCAGGCGCGCGTCGTCGGTCTGGCAGTCGTAGAACAGATAGCCGCTGGTCGGCTCGCGCGAGCTCAGCGCGGGCAACAGCTCGAGCACCTCCTCGCCGCTGATGATGCGATGACGCTCAGGGCTCCAGGACTCGGCCTCCTCGCCGGCGGCCGCGCTCAACCCGGACTCCGCCGCCGCAGCGGAGCGCTCGGAGCGCGAGCGCCTGCCGCGGCGGGCGCGCATCCCGCGCTCGACGGACATCACGTCGTAGAGGTTCAGCCCCACGCCGACCAGCCGGTCGGGATGCGCGCCATCGAATGCCGCCACCACCAGCGGCAGCGGCCGCACCAGGTGCGGCGCCAGCGCCACCATCAGCCGGCGCTCCAGCAGCGCCTCACGCACCAGGCCGAGGTCGAAGTTCTGCAGATAGCGCAGCCCGCCGTGCACCAGCTTGCTCGAGCGGCTGGAGGTCCCCGAGGCGAAGTCAGCGCGCTCGAGCAGCGCCACGCTGTAGCCGCGGGTTGCCGCGTCGAGCGCTACACCGGCCCCCGTTATGCCCCCGCCGACCACCACAACATCGAACTCATCCTCGACCAGTGAGGCGAGGGCCTGGGATCGCTCGATCACCCCGCCAGTCTCGCAGAGGGGGTGCTCAGATCTGGGCCAGCTCCGCGGTGATCTCGCTCACCGCGCTCTTGGCGTCGCCGAACAGCATGGCCGTCTTGGGGTCGTAGTAAAGCTCGTTTTCGATGCCCGCAAAGCCGGGGTTCATGGAACGCTTGATCACGATCACCGAGTGGCTGTCGGAGACCTCGAGGATCGGCATCCCGTAGATCGGCGAGGAGGGCGTGTTCTTGGCTGCGGGGTTGGTCACGTCGTTGGCGCCGATCACCAGCGAGACGTCCGTGCGCTGGAACTCCGGGTTGGCGTCGTCCATCTCCTTGAGCTGGTCATACGGGACGTCCGCCTCTGCCAGCAGCACGTTCATGTGCCCGGGCATGCGCCCGGCGACGGGGTGGATCGCGTAGCTGACCTCCACCTGGCGCTTCTCGAGCTCCTTGGTCAGCTCGCGCACGGCGTGCTGGGCCTGTGCGACGGCCATGCCGTAGCCGGGGACGATCACCACGCGGTTGGCGTAGGCCAGCTGGATCGCGGCATCCGCAGCGCTGGTGGAGCGGACCGTGCCCGCGTGCTCGCCCGCGCCGCTGGCTCCCTCGACCGCGCCACCGCCGCCGAAGCCGCCCGCGATGATGGCGGGTATCGAGCGGTTCATGGCGACCGCCATCAGGTTCGTGAGGATCGACCCCGACGCCCCCACGATCATGCCCGCGACGATCAGCGCCGGGTTGTCCAGTGCGATGCCCGTCGCAGCCGCGGAGAGCCCGGTGAACGCGTTCAGAAGCGAGATCACCACCGGCATGTCCGCGCCGCCGATCGGCAGCACCACCGCGTTTCCCAGCAGGGCAGCACAGATCAGCATGCCGATGAACACCAGTTCCGAGTGCGACCCGGCGGCGATGTCCACGCCGGCCGCCACCGCCGCCAGCGCCAGCGCCAGGTTCACCACCTGCTGCGCGGATCCCAGCGAGATCGGGCGCCCGGGGATGATTTCCTGCAGCTTTCCGAACGCGATGTTCGAGCCCCAGAATGACACCGACCCGACGATCGCGGCGAACAGCGAGAAGATCGTTACGTACGTGGCCGTCCCGTCATAGCCCGCGGTCAGGCGGAACTCCGACCACGAGATCAGGAACACCGCGCCGCCGCCCACGCCGTTGAACAGCGCCACCATCTGCGGCATCGCCGTCATCTTCACGCGCCGCGCCGCCGGCACGCCCACCGCGGCTCCCAGCGCGATCCCGAGCACGATCAGCCCCCAATTGCCCTCGTTGCGGTTCAGCAGCGTGGCCGTGACCGCGATCGCCATGCCCACAGCGGCGATGCGGTTGCCGCGCACCGCGGTGGTGGGACCCGACAGCCCTCGCAGTCCCTGGATGAACAGGGCGAACGCGATTATGTAGAGCACGTCCAGGAAGCTCGCGGACTGCAGGAAGGTGCTCGCAAGTGGCACGGGCGTCATTGCTTGTGGTCTCCGCCGCCCGGCTCCTCGGGCTCCCTGCGCCGATCAGGTTTGCTCTTGAACATCTCGAGCATCCGGTCGGTCACCAGGAAGCCACCCACCACGTTGATCGTGCCGAATGCGATCGCGATCACGAGGATCACCTTGTTGAAGGCGCTGTTGCCGGACAGGCCCACGATCAGCAGGCCGCCGAGCAGCACGATCCCGTGGATCGCGTTGGTACCCGACATCAGCGGCGTGTGCAGCGTGTTGGGCACCTTGGAGATCACAACGAAGCCGATGAAGCCCGCCAGCACGAGGATCGCGAGGTTGGTTGTGAGGACGCTGCCGAGGATCATCTGGCCGGTGCGCCCCCCGCGGCGGCCTCGACTGCGGCCCTGGCGCCCGCGTTGACGATCTCGCCCGCGCGCACCACGCACGCGCCGCTGATGATCTCGTCGTCGAAGTCGAGGTTCAGCTGCCCGTCCTCGCCCACGAACAGCTCGAGCAGGGCGAGCACGTTGCGGGCAAACAGCGCGGAGGAGTGCTCCGCCATCTGCGCCGGCAGGTTCAGCGGAGAGACGATCTTCACGTCGTGGCGCACCACTGTCTGGCCCGGCTCGGTCAGCTCGCAGTTGCCGCCCGACTCGCCGGCGAGGTCGACGATCACCGACCCCGGCTTCATGCCCTGGACCGCCTCCGCGGTGACCATGCGCGGCGCGGGCCGGCCGGGCACCAGCGCGGTGGTGATCACCACGTCAAAGCTCTTGATCGCGTCGGTCAGCGCCTGCTGCTGCGCGGCACGCTCCTCGTCGGTGAGCTCGCGCGCGTAGCCGCCCTCGCCGCTCGCCTGCAGGCCCAGGTCGAGCCATTGAGCGCCCAGCGACTCCACCTGCTCGGCGACCTCGGGCCGGACGTCGTAACCGGTGGTCCGGGCGCCCAGCCGCTTGGCCGTGGCGAGCGCCTGCAGCCCGGCCACGCCGACCCCGAGCACCAGCACCTTCGCCGGCGGGATGGTGCCGGCGGCAGTCATCAGCATCGGGTAGAAGCGGCCGAGCTCCTGGGCGCCGAGCAGCGCGGCGCGGTAGCCCGCGATGTTGCTCTGGGAGGACAGCGCGTCCATCGCCTGCGCGCGGGTGATGCGCGGGATCGACTCCATCGCAAAGGCGGTCGCGTGCGCGTCGGCGAGAGCGCGCGTGGTGGCTGGGCTCGTGAGCGGCGCCAGGAAGCCCACGAGGACCGAGCCCGCGCCCAGCGAGCGCACCTGCTCGGGGTCCGGCGGCGCGATCGTGACGACGATGTCCGAGGCCCACACCTCGCCCCCGTCGGAGCTCAGATCGGCGCCCGCGGCGGCGAAGGCGTCGTCGCTCAGCAGCGCATCGTCGCCCGCTCCGCGCTGCAGCAGGACGTCGATCCCCTTCGCCTTCAGCTTGCTCACGACCTCGGGCACCAGCGCAACTCGGTGCTCGCCCGCCGCGGTCTCCTTCGGAACGCCGATCCGCATATGAGGTGCGGGAACGTATCCGATCGCGGGGACGGGGGCGGTCCCCCCCGCCGGCACGCGGCGGCGGTATGCGAAACTCGACGCCAATGACCGTGAACTTGACGCGCATCTACACCAAGCTCGGCGACGGCGGCGAGACGCATCTGGGCGACATGAGCAGGGTCTCCAAGCTGCATCCGCGGGTGGAGGCCTACGGCACGGTGGACGAGCTGAACGCGGTGATCGGTGTCGCGCTGCTCGCCCCCGGCATGCCGCAGAGGTTCGCCTCGTGGCTGAGCCGCGTGCAGAACGACCTGCTGGACGTTGGCGCGGACCTGTCGGTCCCCGGGCTGCCCAGCGACGAGGAGGGGCAGCCGGACGCGGAGCGCTCGCGCCTGCGCGTGGGAGCCGACTACACCTCCTGGCTGGAGCAGGCACTGGACGAGGTCAACGCGGAGCTCGAGCCGCTGCGCTCGTTCGTGATCCCCGGCGGGACGCCTGCGGCCGCGCAGCTTCACCTGTGCCGCACCGTCTGCCGCCGCGCCGAGCGCCGCACGATCGCGGTCGGCGAGGAGGTCAATCCCGCGGTGGTCAGCTACCTGAACCGTCTCTCCGATCTGCTGTTCGTGCTCAGCCGCGCCGCCAACGTGCACCCCGGCGGGGGCTCGGCGGGCGAGCGGGCAGAGCCGCTCTGGGCACCCGGCGCGCACAGCTCAGAGCCGGCTCCCCGCAGCTAGTAGCTAGAGCGCCCGCGGCCACAGCACGCGGCCTCTAGCTACGCGGCCACAGCACGCGGCTGGCGCGCAGCGCGGCCACCGCCAGCGCTCCCCAGACGACCGCCACCAGATAGCCGCCCAGCACGTCGCTGGGCATGTGCCACGCGAGCACCAGCAGCAGCACTCCAACCAGCAGCGCGAACGCCGCGCCGATCACCGCCACGAACCTGCGCAGTCGCTCGGGCGAGACCAGCACGGCGCTCAGCGCCAGCGCCCCCGCGGCGGTCGAGTGGCCGCTGGGCCAGGAAGCGGCGTTCACATACACGCCGCCCACGATCGCGTGCGTGTGGGCCATCAGCGGCTTGAGCAGCTCGGAGCTGAGCGGCGCGAGGCCCATCACAGCCACAACCGCCACGGCCACGCGAGGGCGGTCGCGGGCGAGCGCCGTGGAGAGCAGCGCCACGCCCCAGATCACGAACAGCAGGGGGTTGAGCAGGTGCAGCACGAACAGCCCGAACGATTCCAGGTGGGGCCCGTCGAGCTTGGTCATGTCGTAGAGCAGCGAGGCGTCGCGGTGACGGATCGCGGGCACCAGCTCCGCGAGCACCCACAGCAGCGCAAGCGCCAGCACCCCGAGCATCGCCACGGCCAGCGGCGCGAGCAGCCCGGGGCGTGGCGCCGGCGGGGAGCCCTCCGAGCGGTCGCTCGGGCGCATCCTCGCCTCGGCCGGGTAGGCGTGAGCGGACATTGCTCTCAAGGGTAGGAGATCGGGAACGCCTTTTCGCCGAGTGCGGCCAGCGCCTGGGCGGTGACCCACACGGGGGTCTGCGCGCCGGTGCGCGAGTAGCGGATGCTTCCTTCGGCGGTGAGCAGCGTCTGCAGGTATGCGATCGGGGAGCGGCTGCCGCTGCGCGTGACGCGCGAGGGCTGCCTGCCCTGCGCGATCAGCCCCTGCACGGCCCAGGCGGTCGACTGGGCGTTGGAGGCGCCGCCCGGCTGCTGCGGGAACCCGCCGTCGAGGTTCTGGGAGCGCAGCAGGAATGCTCCCGCGCGCTCAGCGGCCGCGCTCCTGCCCGCGCCCGCGGCCACCAGCGCCTGCAGCGCGGCGGCGGTGTCGTCGACGTCGCTCGGCCCGCCGCGCTGCCCGAAGCCGAAGCCGCCGTCGCGGTCCTGCTGGCGCGCGAGCCAAGCGGCGGCCGAGCGCACCGGGGACCCCTGGGCCGCGAAGCCCGCTGCGCGCAGTGCGAGCACCCCGAAGGCGGTGATGTTGGAGAGCTCGCCGAATGAGCCGTCGCGGCCCTGCAGGCGCAGCAGCCGCGTCACCGGGTCCCCGCCCGGCAGCGAGCCGGCCGGCACGCCGCACGCGTGCAGCGCAAGGATCGTGCGCTCGAGATCGCCGGCTCCTTCGAGGCTCGTTGCCTGCGCGCGAATCGAGTCGAGCACCGAGTGCCCCCCGCGCGTGAGGCTCAGCGGGTCGCGCCCTGCGGCCGCCAGTCCGATCGCCGCCCACGCGCTGTAGAGCTCGCTGCTCGGTTGCCCGCGGCTCGCGCCAAAGCCGCCGTCGGCGTTCTGGGCGCGCTGCAGATATGCGATCTCCGGCGACAGGCCCGCGTGCGCGGAGGCGCCGAGGATGCTGGCGCCCGCGCGCGAAGGGCCGGCGGCCAGGCCGGCGCCGAGCAGCAGCGCCGAGGCGAGCACCACTGCGGCGCCACGGGCGCCGGCGGGGATGCTCCGGTTGCCAGGGTGCGCCGGCGCCGTGAGCGAGGGCTCGGACTCGGGCTCGCGTGCGGGTGCAGGTTCGGATGCAGCGGCGGGGCCGGGTGCGGGTGCGGGCTCCCATTCGACCAGCATGCGCGTGCGCATCCTGCCCAGCACCTGGGCCAGCTCGGGTGCGAACGCGAGCCCGAACAGAAAGCTGGCGATGGTGTCGGTGACGTCAAACGGCAGTCCCTGGCCGGCGATGAGCAGGAACGCGGCGGGTGTGTGGCTGGCGCCCAGTGTCCAGGTGTAGAGGTTCATCACCTCCTTTGCGCCGAGCGCAGCGGCGGCGCACGCGAGCGCGAGCGCGAGCCGGCCAAGGCGCCTCGCGCTGAGCCTGCCGAGCGCTCCGCCGGCGAGGCCCACCATGCCCCAGGCGGCCATCTGCCACGGCGTGTAGGGGCCCTGGCCGAGCATGAAGTTGGAGACGAGCATGCCGAGCGCCCCGACCGTGAAGCCGGGCAGCGGCCCCAGCGAGTAGCCCACCACCAGCGTCATGGCGGTGATGGGCTTGACGTCGGGCAGCGCCGCGAACGCGTCGCGCCCGAGCGCCGCGAGTGCCGCCAGCACGCCGACGACAGCGGCCATTCGCGCGGACGGCCGCCTGCGCTCGAACGCGAGCCATCCCGCCAGCAGGATCGAGCCGACAACCGCGAAACTGGCCAGCGGCCAGCTCACGGGATCGCCCCGGCCGTGACCGATCCAGGCGTGGGCCCGCCCGCCTGCGCGCGCTCAGCGGCCAGGCGCGCGATCAGCGCGGCGCCCTGATCGGGCAGCAGCGCTCCGCCCGCCCCGCCGAGGATGCGCGCGGTCTCGGTGGCGAAGTACCAGCCTCCGGCGAGCAGCTCGGAGGTGGCAGCGTCGGCGATCACCCGTCCGTCGGCGAGCAGCACCGCCCGATCGGCCGCGGCGGCGGCGAACTCGGGGTCGTGGGTGGCCACGATCACAGCCTGCCCGGCGCCGGCCCTGCGCCTGAGCTCGAGGGCCAGCTCGGCCTTGGCGGCGCGGTCCATGCCGCGGGTGGGCTCATCCAGAGCGAGCACGGCGGGTGCGCTGTGACCGTCGGTGACGATCGCGAGCGCCAGCCGCTGGCGCTCTCCACCGGACAGGTCGCGCGGGTTGCGCCGGGCGTGCTCCGACAGCCCCGCCGCGGCCAGCGCCTCAGGCGATGCCTCCTGGGCGAGGTGCTGGTGGATGAAGTAGTCGCCGGGGTCCTGCAGCAGCAGCGCCACCCGGCCGGCGGCGCGGATGCGCCCGCGGGTGGGCTCGAGCAGGCCGGCCGCGTGGCGCAGCAGCGTGGACTTGCCGGCGCCGTTGCGGCCCATCAGCGCGACGCTCTCCCCGGCGCGCACGCTCAGGTCCACACCGCGCAGGATCGCGGGCCCGCGCGGGATCTCATACCAGAGCCCCGCGCAGTGCAGGGCGGGCGCCGCCCGCCCGCGGCGCGAGCGGCGTCCGCCGCGCGGCTGCGGAGGCTGCGCCGGCTGTGCGCCCGAGCCGCTCTCCTCGGCCAGGAGACCGGCGGCGCGCAGGCGCGCACGCGCCTGGCGAACCCCGGCAGGCGCGCCGTGCAGGCCCGCGAGCGCGAACAGCTTCGCGGCGGGCGTCTGCAGCGCGGGCTGCTCGCGAGCGGCCCAGGCGAGGAACGACTCCGGGTCGCTGTCGCAGGCGAGGGCGCCGTCCTGCATGGCGATCACCCGATCGCAGGCGTGCAGGACGCGCTCGAGGCGGTGCTCGGCGAGGAGGATGGTCGTCTCCCACTCCTGGTTCAAGCGCCTGAGCAGCCCGATCAGCTCGTCGCCGGCAACCGGGTCCAGCTGCGAAGTGGGCTCATCCAGCAGCACGATGCGTGGACGCCCCGCCAGCGCAGCACCGAGTGCCACGCGCTGCTTCTCGCCACCGGAGAGCTCGTGGGTGGGACGGTCGAGCAGCGCGTCGATGCCGAGCGCGAGCGCCACCTCCTCGACGCCGCGCGCGACCTGGGCGGCGCCCGCGCCGCGGCTCTCCAGGGCCACCGAGAGCTCGGCGCGCACGCTGCCCATCACCAGCTGAGACTCGGGATCCTGGAAGAGCACGCCGGCGAGCGCCCCGAGGCGTGCGGGGCCGTGCGCCCGCGTGTCGAGCCCCGCCAGCGTCACGGTCCCTGCGAAGCGCCCGCCGTGGAAGTGCGGTACGAGGCCGCATGCGGCGCGCAGCAGCGTGGACTTGCCCTGCCCGGAGAGCCCTGCGAGCAGACAGAACTCGCCCGGGTGGATGTCCAGGCTCACGTGCGAGAGCGCCGGCCGATCGCCGCCGGGGTAGGTGTAGGTGACCTCGCGCATGCTGAGCAGCGGCTCGCTCAAGGGTCGATCCCCCGTCGGTCGGCGAACGGCAGCAGCACCGCGGCGAGCAGCGCGGCACATAGCGCGCACCCCGCCGCGCCGAAGCGAGCGTGCACTTCGGGGTATGCGCTGAAGGCGAGCGTGCCGGTGGCGCGGGCGAGCACAGCGACGCCGAGCACCGCGGCGGCGGAGGCCAGGAAGGCGATGTCGTGGCGCGAGTAGGCGCGGTGGCGCCGCGGCGCTCTTGGCGCTGTGGCGAAGCCGCGCAGCTCCAGCGTGGCGGCGACGTCCAGTGCGCGGTCAAGCGAGCCTGAGATCACCGCGGTCAGGACGCCCAGCCTCGCGGTGGCGCCGCGAGGAGCGCCCTGCGGGCGCGTGCGCTGGGCCTCGGCCAGGCGCTGGGCGTCGGCGCCGAGGACGGGGACCATACGCGTGGCCAGCGACGCTGTGAGCGCCGAGCGGAACGACAGCCGCCGCAGGATCGCAAGCATCTCGTCGGGGTCGACGCTGAGACTGGCGAGCGTGGTGAGCGCGAACAGCACGGTCACCTTCAGCGCTATCACCGCACCGTAGAGCAGCGCCTCCAATGTGAGGTCGCCCTGCCCGAAGGGGCCCAGATCGCCCAGGCGCGCGAGAACGGTGAGGCCCTGCCGCGAGACCAGCACGTTCACGAGCACGATCGGCAGCGCCAGGAAGGCGGCTGCGCGCATCGAGCGCGCCAGGGCGCGGCCCACGCCCGCGCCCGCGCCCGCACACAGCACCGCGCCGAGCAGCACCAGCAGAGCGACGGGGTGGTAGAGCAGCAGCGCCGCGGCGCTCAGCGAGGCCACCCACAGCACGCTCACCCCGGCGCGCGTGGCGTGCAGCGGGCTGCGCAGTCGCCGGTAGAAGAGCAGACGCGCTCGCATCAGCCGCCCGGGGAGACCTGTGGAAGCGGGATCGCGCCGCCGGGTGTGAGAGCGACCGCGAAATGACCCTGCAGCGTGGCGGCGTCGAGCGAGCGCGCCGCCAGTTCCATGCCGGCGCGGTCGGTGCCGGTGACGATCCACGAGGGCGCTTCTTCTTCCTCGCGGGTGGCCGCGATCAGGCCGGCTGTGCCCGACAGGGTGCGCACCGGCCGGCCGTTCTGATCGAGCACCGTCAGCGTGTGCCCGTGCGCGGCAAAGCGCGCGTAGACGCCGTTGGCGCCGGGGCCTTCCGCGAGGCCCCGCGCGGGCGGGTATCCCTCGACGGTGGGCCAGACGCCGACGAGGATGGACAGCGTGTCCGTTCCGCCCGGCGAGCCGGGCGCAGCGATCGCAGCGGGCACCCCAAGCGCGGTCATGCGGTCATTGACGGCGCGGCAGGCGGGTCCGGAGACAGATTCGCATTCGATGCGAACGGGCAGCCGCTTGCCTTCCAGCCCGTTCAGGAACGGCTCCGGGAACGATCCCACCACCGCGGGCACGTCCTCGGTCTGGCTCCAGTCGTGGTGGTCCCACCACACGTGGTCGCCGGCGTGGAGCTTCACGTCGGCTGCGCCCTTGCTGGCCTCCACGCCGTTTACGTAGTAGAACCAGTCCACCGGCTCGCCGGCTTCCTGACCGCCGGCGAGACCGTCGATGCTCTGCACGAACCCGCCGCCGTAGCGGGTGCTGACACTGTAGTTGCGCATCAGCAGGCTCATCACCGTTTCCTGGCCGGCGACGCGCGGCGCGGAGGAGCTGCCGAGCCGGCGGGAGCCGAAGTCGCGGGTCACCAGCAGGCTCACCGAGCTGGGCGCCGACCCCGGCCCGATCCCGCAGCCGCAGCAACCGAGCGCACACGCCAAACCGAGCAGGCCGGCGCGCACGCCGCTGCGCACGCCTGCTGGCATGGGCCTCATCGCAGGCCCTCTCCACAGCGCTCCGGCGCAGTCATGGGCCCGGCCTCGCCCGGCGAGGGCTCAGCGCACATAGAACACCAGCCGCGAGCTGCCGCGGGCGAGGGTGATGGTGTTCCCGGCGAGGTCGGTGGCGTGCACGTCAAGGACGTAGCGCCCGGGCGCAAGCGCGGAGGGCAGCAGGTAGGAGTAGCCGTTGGTGCTGGAGACCTGGAACGGTGTCCCATGACCGCAGCGGGCGCGCAGGAAGCGCTCGCGCGTGCCGTCGTAGGCGTAGCAGCGACCACGGTACTCGCGCCTGAGCACGAGGCTGACGGACGTCACCGCGCTGTGCGAGCTGATGGTTCCCGAGAGCAGGCGCGGTCCACGGCCCGCGGGGTAGACCTCGGATTCGCGGATGCCCGCCACGCGCGAGACCAGCGCGAACGGGCCGGTGTAGGGCGCCGCGGATTCGCGCAGCGACGCCACGCCGCCTGCACCCGTGCCGGGGCTCCCGGCACTCACCGGGATGGTGGTGCCGCAGTTGCCGTCGCTGCCGTCGTGCACGCACACGTAGGACTCGGTGCGCACGGCGGCGGGGCCGGTTTCTGCTCCGCTGACGTGCAGCTCGTAGGTGCCCGTGGCGCTGAAGCTGATGGTGGCGCGCCCGGCGGATTCGGTGAGCGCGGTCCCCCCGCTCCAGCTGATCCGGGCGCCGGCGGCGGGCGAGGCCTCACCGAGGGCGTTGTACTGCTTGACCGTGACGCTCACCGGTTCGGAGACGTTGGCGCTGGGCGGAGCTTCGATCTCAAGCGGAGTGGGTTCACCTCCGGCGGGGCAGCTTTCGTAGCAGATGGGGAAGAACAGCACGCGGTCGCCCGCGGCCAGCTGCACCTCGCAGGCGCCCGTTTCCTGGTAGACGTCGTTGACCCAGAAGGACCAGTAGTACTTCGCGGCGCCCACCAGTTCGCCCTGGCCCTCGATCGACTGCACGAAGTAGCCGGATTCTTCGCCGTACCACCTGCCGGTCCAGCCTCCGCCGGTGGCATCCTGCAGCGCGCCGATCGCGCTGGTGCCGCTGCAGGAGCCTTCGCTGCCGTTGACGACGGGCGTGGTCGTGGTGGTGAGCTGCGTCGGCGCGAGGATCGTTTCGCTGACGCCCTCCACACGCACCGTGACGCCGGCGGGCGCCGCGGCCAGGGCGGAGCCCGGCAGGAGCGCAGGCGAGAGGCATAGGAGCGCCAGACAGGCAAGAGAGATGCGGGCGAGCGGTGTCGCCATGACGGCGCGTGCCGATGAGACCATGAGCCAACCCCTTTCCACGAGGGCTTGTGGGCTTCGGCCGGAGGCAGGTCTCCTGGCTCCCGGGCCCACCCCCCGCGCCTTCCCATCCCGCAATCGGCGGGACAGTGGCTGCATACCCGCGGGTCTGCTGCGGGGGGCATCCCCGGTCACAGTGGCGGGTCCGCGCCGGATTCGCACCGGCTTCCCTTCGCCACCGACCGTATGAACAGCCGGATCCTACCCCAAGGCGCGGGGCACAGACTCCCCGCGTCAGTGCTCGGGCGTGCTGCCGAGCGCGGCGAGGTCGCTGTCGGTGTCGCCGAGCGCGGAGACGTGGTGCTCGGCGAGCAGATCGCCGCCGGTGATCATCCTGCGCGCATGATCGAGGTCCGCGGAGCGCCCGAAGGTGAGCGCCGCGCGCACCCTTCCGTCCTTCAGGTACCAGTTGGTGAACGACCCGTCGGCGAGCGATCCGCGAATGACCTCGCGGTCCCAGTCATAGGCGGGCCCGACGTACTCGAGCTCACCCCAGTCGCCGAGCATCGAGAAGAAGTAGGGGACGTCCTCGTGGGGGCGGTCGCCGCCGAGCATGTTCAGCGCGGCGGTGCGCCCGTGTCCGGTGGCGAGGTCCCAGTGCTCGATGCGCACCGGCTCACCGCCGTGCACGGGCGAGCGGTACTCACACATGTCACCTGCGGCGAACACCCCGGGCGCGGAGCTCTGAAGGCGCGATGAGCAGCGCACCCCGCCGGACTGGCCGATCTGCAGTCCGGCGCGCTGTGCGAGCCCGACGTCGGGCATCACTCCCGCGCCGATCACCACGGCCTGCGCGGGCAGCTCGCGCCCCGCGCGTGTGACCACCCGCTCCACGCGTCCGTCGCCCTCGAAGCGCTCGAGCTCGTCGCCCGCGTGGACGCTGACGCCGTGGGATTCGAGCAGGTCCTGGAAGAAGCGCCCGGCATCCGGCCCGAACCCGCGCTGCAGCGTCACCCCCTCCTGCATCACGAGCGAGCAGCGCCTGCCCATCATCGTGAGCGACGCGGCGACCTCGCAGGCGATGTAGGAGCCGCCGATCAGCACCACGTCCTCCGCGTCGGCGACTCCCTCGCGGATGGAGTCGGCGTTGCCGAGCGCGCGCAGGTAGTGGATCTGCTCGAGCTCGCTGCCGGGGACGCTCAGCCTGCGGACGTTCGCGCCGGTTGCCAGCAGCGCCTGTCCGAACTGCACCTCCTCCTTGGTGCTGAGCCTGGCGGTGCGCTCCTGCAGGTCGAGCCCCGTGACGCTGGTCCTGGTGAGCAGCTCCACGGAGTGCTGCTCCCACCAATCCGAGGCGGCGATCAGCGTCTCGGGACGGCTCAGCTGCCCGCGCAGGTATGCCTTTGAGCACTCGGTGCGGTCATAGGGGGCATCGAGCTCGCGGCCGATCAGCAGCACCTCGCCCTCGGCGCCGTGCTCGCGCAGCGTCCTGGCGCACGTCGCGGAGGCGACGCCTCCGCCGATCAGCAGATAGTCGACCTCGCGGGCGGGCACTGGGGCGCCAGCCTAGCGTGCCGGCCACGGAGGGTCTCCACCGCGGCCGGCGCCGCCGGGCGATTGCCGGCCTGTGCGCTATATCGCGAGTTCAGGCAGCGGCGTGTCGAACCCGTCCAGGGCGTACCACTCTTCGAGGAAGATTTCGCCGCACTCGTAGATGCCGGGATCCGCTTCGCTGTTGTATCCCGTCGAGCTCTGCTCCCAATAGAACGTGCAGTCTTCGCCGGGGAAGGTCATCTGGTAGTAGTGGCCCTTGTGGGTGATCTTGCCCACGTTGCCGACTTGGTCGGTGATCGTGTTGCCGTTGACGTACCACATGATCGGGCACGCGTCATAGCGGCAGAACAGGTACGGCGCGCCCGGGAACGGGCTCACCTTCGACGTCAGCCTGGACTGCTTGGTCGCGCTCGAATAGGGCCCGTTGCCCGTGGCTGCCTGCGCAGCGGCGGGCGCGAGACAGACGGCGGCGCAGACCACGCCGGCGGTAAGAATCCTTCTCATCGCTTCCTCCTTTTGGGCTCGTTGCCGCTCCGCCATCCGCGGTCCCGCCAGCGAGCGTGTTGCCCTTGGTTGTGAGCAAAAGTACACACCGGCGGCGCTCGGTGTCTTCACAGTCCCGGCGGGTGGCGCACGGACCAGTGCGCCCAGCTGGGGATGCCGTCGAGGATGCGCCAGCGCGGGCCGTCCTGAAGGCGGTTTGGACCGATGTCCGTTCCGTTGTGGGAGGTGTCCAGCCGCAGCCCGGCGATCACGATGAACACGTGGTCGGTGGGCTCGGTGGTGGCGTAGATCGTCACCCACCTGCCGGGGCCCGGTTCTCCCCAGTGGACGTAATTCTGTGCCAGCGGATTCCTGGCGAGGATTTCGCCGAGGGGCCTCACGCCCGCTCGGTAGAGCACGTAGTTGACGGTGCTCGAGCAGTCCTCCTGCGAGGCTCCCACCGGGTCGGGGTGCCCGCCGGGCCCGTAGGGCAGCTCCTGCAGCTCGTTGCCGGCCACGATCATCGCCTGCACGGTCGCCGGCACGTCCTGCGGGATCAGCGCCAGATGCCCGTTCCCCGGCGAGAGCTCGGCGCGTTCGCCAGGAATGAACGCGACCTCGGTGGCGGTCTGGCTTTGCAGGCCGGCCGCCGGGCCGACCGTGGGTTGGACGGCGGCGGACGCCTGCGCGGGGGCTTCGGCCCCGCCGGCCCTGTAGCGCCGCGCCCAGCCGAGCACCTCCTGCACGTACCACTGCGCGTGGTTGTAGGCGAACAGCGCCCGGCGGTAGTCGCCGGGCGCGCCCGAGGCGCGCAGGTAGTTCGCCGCCCCGTAGATCGCATCGGCCGGGTTCCAGCGGTCGGCGCCGCCATTGCCGCCCGCGTCCACTCCGTAGCGAGCCCACGTGGAGGCCAGGAACTGCATCGGCCCACCGGCTCCCGCGGAGTTGACGTCGCCCTCCTGCGTGCATGCGGGGTCGGAGTCCTGGCCATGGTCGCACTCCACGCGCCCGACCCCGGCGAGGATCGCCCAGTCCAGCCCGTAGCGTTCACCGGCCGCGAGGTACAGCCTGAGGTATTCAGCCGGTATTTCCCGCCGGGCAAGCGCGGATGGCTGCTCGGCAGAGCTGGCGACGGCGGCGGTCGGGTCGAGCTCCGCCGTGCCCGCTCCCAGCAGCGCCGCGGCCATCATCGCCGCCAGGGCGCAGACGGCAGCCAGGAACCCGGCCAGCATCCGTGCGCGGATCGGCGCCTGGGTCACTCCTGGTCGAATCCCAGCCGGCGTTTGCGCCCCGCGGCGACCTCACGCGCGTCCTGCATCACGCGCTGAGACCAATCGTCCGGCGCGCCGGAGACCTCGGGCGGCGGTCCGGGCGGAGTGTTCCCGCCGGGGCCCTCCTCGCCGGGAACGTTGTGTCGAGCCTCCCCGCCGTCCCTGCGAGGGGGAGCGGGTGGGGGCTCACGGACCGCGCGCTCGAGCTCCTGCTGGAAGCTCGGGCGGGTCTGGGCCTGCTCGGGGGCGGCCGCGTGCGGGCGGGGTCCGCTCGCACGCCCGGGCGCACGGGTCTGACCGGGCTCGCGCGCGGGAGCGGCGGGAGCGGCGGGAGCGGGCGGCTGTGGGGGCGCGGGGTCCTGCTGGGTGTCGCCGCCCTCATCGCGCTGCTTGGGCAGCTTGTGCTTGGCCAGCTTCTGGCGCTTGGCGGCGATCGTGGCCTTGGCAGTGCGCCCGGATCGCAGCAGCTGTTTGGGCCCTCCGAGCGCGCTGTGCACGCGCTGCACCGGGCCGAGGCCCGCGCGGCGCTCCACGCCGATCGCTCCGTGCGCTGCGCCGAGCGCCTGATGGCGGTTGAGGTAGGCGGTCCACCAGAACGCGGAGAGCAGCAGCCACTGCGTCCACCAGCCCAGCGCGCCCAGGTCGAGGAGGATCGTGCCGGTGGCCAGCACCACGCCGAGCAGGAACGAGAAGACGAGCTTTGACACCACGGCTGCGAGCAGACGCACCGCCCAGCGCCGGAACAGCGCCCGCCCCGCCTCCCCGAAGGCTGGGGCGAGCACGATGCCGGGGGCGAGCAGCAGGTACAGCAGGCTGAGCAGCGAGGCGCCCAGGATGCGCACGCCGATGAAGCCCAGCAGCAGCAGCATCCCGAGGACGCCGGCGATGATCATCAGCAGCCCGGCGGCTCGCGGCCACGTGCCGCTGTCGGTCCGGAACTCGGCCTGTGCGGCGGCGGGGCCCTCACAGCTGGTCGCTTCCGAGCTTCGGCAGATGGCGCTGAGCAGCGATCCCTGTTCGCTGATGGCGTTGCGAGCGGGCCCGTTGGGCGGCAGCGCGAGGAAGATGGCGCCGTTGGTGTCGGCTTCGCGCAGCAGCTGCGCTGTGGCTCGCACGCTGCGGGCCTGCGGGCCGGAGGATTCAACGCACGGACCGAGTGAGCCGGCGCCGCCGCTGCAGCCGATTCGCTGCAGCTCGCGAGCGGCGATCGCCCTTGCGGCGCTGTGCAGGGAGGCTTCCAGCCGTGCCGGGTCCCGGCACCATTCGACGTCGCCGAACTCCAGGTAGCACCACGGCCCTTCGATCGAGGCGGCGAATACGCCGTTCATGGAATCTGCGAGCGTGCGCCCGGGCTGTGAGGCGTGGCCGTCGGCCACGACCGCGAGCGTGCCGAGGCCGGCCTGGCTGGCCCACCCGCCGGCGGCCCCCAGGGAGGCGGTGGGGTCGGCGATCAGCCAGAGGCCCCCGGCCATCATCGCTCCCATCACAAGCGTCTGACCCACCGTCTGCGCGACGCGCCGTCGGAACAGGCCGTTGTAGACGGCGAGCACCGCGGCCACAGCGAGCGCCAGAGCCAGCCACGGCACCGTGAGCCCCGCCTGGGCGGCCTGCAGCGCGCGCCCGAGGCCACCGGCGGAGGGGCTGTCGAGCAGGTCGATCGTGAACGCCCACTCCAGCATCGCAAGCAGGGCGTGCACGCACCAGACCAGCGCGGTCCATATCGGAGCGATCGCGAAGTCCTGTACGGCGATCAGGAACGTGCCGCCGCTCAGACCCAGGAAGCCCGTTTCGATGTGCACGTCAAGGCCGTAGTTGCCGGTTGGCGCAGCGGCGGCGACGAACCCCGATGTTTCGCAGTTGCGGCGGGCGGCGGAGCTCAGTTCGCCCGCACCCAGCCCGCCGTCGCAGAGCGGGCTGCTCAGCCCGTTGCTAACAAGCGGATCGAGTTCGCCTCCGGGCGGCCCCTGCACCAGGTCGCCGGTGGCACCTGAGGCGACCGTGCCGCCAACCACCAGCGGCGGGTCATCAGGTGCCCGCGAGGCGGCTGGACGCGAGCTGGCGGCGGCGGAGGGCGCCGGCGCGGCGGCGCCCGAGGGGGCGGCGGGGCGCGCTCGGGTGCTGACGCTGCGCGGCTGCGCGTGGCCGGCGGGCGCCGCCGCGAGGGCTGAGGGGCTTGCGCACAGCATCTGCACGGCGGGCGCGAGAGCTGCCAGCGCGAGCGCCAGCCTGCACGGGCCTGAGCGCGTCAAGCGCGAGCGGGCGTGGTGGAGAACGCCCGCAGCAGGGCCGGGACCACGACATCGACCTGGATGGCCTCAATGCGCCCGCGGTGATCGCGAAACAGGCATCGGCCGGCCTGCAGGTCGAGCAGCGTCCGGCGCAGCTTCTGATCATCGGCGTCCAGGCCGAGCAGCGCCAGGGCGCGGGCGGCTTCGCGCTCGGAGCGCATGCCGAAGACGAACGTGGCGCCGACGAGGTTCTCCAGCGACTCGCGTTCGCCGATCAGCGCGTCGCTGAGCAGCTGGGTGCTGATGATCGGCACGGCCAGCTCCGAGCGGCCCATTCGCTGCAGCGAGTCGAGCAGCGCGCGCCCGACGGGGTCGCCCAGCAGCCTCCAGCCCTCGTCGAAGGAGAACAGCTTCAGCCTGGTGCGCTCCTCGCTCATCAGCCGCATGGCGAACATGGCGATCAGACGCACGATCTGCTGGCCCACGCGCTCGCTCTGGGAGTACTCGGCCCGATGCATCCGCGGGTCGGGCGCCGGGAGGTCGCGGATCGGCAGATAGGTCACCTGCCTCTCCCCCACCTGCGGCAGCTTCACCTCGCTGTCTGCAAATCCCAGCTGCGTGAGGCCGGAGCGCGAGTAGACCTCGAGCGCCGCGCCGACCAGCGCGTCGGTTCCCTCCCCCGCGTTCAGTGCGCGCACCACCTCCAGGCAGGTGGGCTCGCGCGAGCGGCCGAGCACACGGTCGACGGCGCCGACGACGGCGGTCTCCCACGATGCCTCGGCGCGGGCGGGCAGCAGGTCGCGCAGAAAGGAGACGGCCGCATCCTGGCGCAGCGGCTCAGGCGCGACGCGCAGCGGGTCCAGGACGCCGCGCAGGGCGGGATCGGCGCCCAGCCGGATGCACTCGACATGCGGCGCCACATCGTCGAGCAGGTGAAAGCGGTGGTCGCCCTTGGGGTCGCAGTCGACCACGCGCGCTCCCTGCAGGAACGCCTCGTACTTGAGCTTCTGCGCGAGCGTGGTCTTGCCCGAGCCGAGCGCGCCGACGCTGAGGATCGTGGTGTTGCTGTCGCTGTCGGAGCCCTCGCGGAGGTTGAAGCGAACCGGCTGCCTGGAGCCGGTGAGCGTGTGGCCGAGATAGAACCCCGTGCGCGAGCCGGCCGCATGCGTCGCGGTGGGCATCATCGCCGCCACCTGTTCGGTGGTCAGCATGTCCTCGTATCCCGCCACGCGGGTGCGCTGGGCTGGCAGATGCTGCGCGAACAGCCGCAGCTGATCTCCGAGGGGACGGTGCAGGCGGATCTCGCCGAACGCCCGGCGGCACATCTCTACCCGTGCCTCGAGCTGCTCCGGGCCAGACGCTGCGAGCGCGAGCACGAGGCTCGCCCGCAGCAGCGGTGGACGGCTGGAGGACTGCAGGTGGGCGAGGAGGTCCCGGGCCTCCTGGGTGCGCTCGTAGCCCACATCGCTCACGCCCTGCTCCCCGTCGGACTCGGCGCGCACGATCTGGTCGGCGTCCTGGATGCGCCGGCGTGCGACCCGCAGCGCCAGCTCGTTGGGCAGGAACCTGGCGTTCAGGCTCATGTCCAGCGCGAACGGCAGGCTTTCGGCGGGTGCGAACATCAGCTCGGCCTGCGCTCCCGGGAACTGCACCCGCTCGGGCAGCGCGCCGACGGCGAGCTGAGCCTGCCAGCTGGTGCCGAGCTCCGATTCGATCACGAGCGCGCGGCCGCGGTCTTCGACGAAGCCCTCCGACCAGCGCAGCACGTCGCCCTCGAGCGGCGCGAGCATTGCGTGGCCGTTGGCCTCGAAGATCAGCGCGCGGGGTTCGTGAAGGCCATCGACATCCGGCTCGCCGAGCCCGCGGCAGAACGCCCGGCGCACGAGCCACTGAAGCTCCGCGCTGCTCGCCGGGCGCACGGTCAGGAAGTCCACGAGCGTGGCGTGCACGCTGTCCGCCCGGACCCGCACGCGCTCGAGATCGGCAAAGCTCAGCATCCGCCGCCCGCCGCTGGGCCGCGCCCGCGCGATGCGCTCGCGCCATGCGCCCGGCGGCTGGGAGATCGCCCTGGACAGGAACGACGCGACATCTCGCTCGGGCTCGGCGAGGCTCACCAGCATGAACAGCGCGGGCTGAGCCGCGCCGATCCGCTCCAGGCCGCTGACCTGTTCCTGCAGGTAGGTCTCGAGCGGCCCGGCTGCGGCCACGGCGCCGGCGCGCTGCTGGGCCGCGTAGGCATCGCGGGGCCAGGGCCGTGTGACCCTCAGGATCTGCATGTCTGCCTCCACCGCCTCGATGGCCCCCAGCAGCGCGCCGAAGCGCGCCCTCTTTGCGTCCTCGCTGAGCCATTCGTAGGAACCGGTCGCCACCGAGAAGGCTGCCCAGGCGTCGTCGAGGCCGCCGGCGAAGACGCAGTTGCCGTAGATGAAGTCGATCGGCGCCCTCACCGCCGGCGGCCCGCGCTCGCCGGCCCGAGCAGGACCCGCGTTCCCGCCGAGAGCTCGATGATCCGCCCCCGCGAGAGCCTTCGCGCGCCCGCCGGCGCGGTGATCCTGAGGTCGGGCGCCCGTGTGGCCGGCGCGATCCCAGCCACCGGCATGCCGCGCGCCTGCCTGAGCTCGTGCTCGACGCTCACCCGCACAGCGCCCGGGCCGACGAAGCACAGGCGCCGCACGCGCGAAGCCGAGCCGTCCGGCAGGATCAGCAGGCCGGGCGGGGGCCAGCGCTCGCCGAGCGGCGCGCGCGCCCGGAACCCCGAGCTGCAGCGGGGTCCCAGGAGGCTGCCGAGCAGCGCGGGCGCGGCCAGATGGAAGGGCCGGCCCTCCACGCGCACCACCGTGAGCAGCGCGGCCAGCGCGCCCGGGAGCAGGACGCTGCGCAGGTACCACGGCATCGCGCCCGCCAGCCCTCCAACGACCGGGAGCTGTGCGAGCAGCAGCGCCGGGATGAGCGCCAGCAGGAAATACAGCACGCCCCTCACGGGCACTCCGGTGGGGTTGAGCCGCAGGCGGTCGATGCGGTAGATGCGCCGTTCGAGATCGAACACGCGCCTGTATGAGCGGATCTCGCTCATTGCGAGCCGAAGATCGAGCTGACGGTGTCACGCAGCAGCGTGACCCCCGTGGGGGTCGCGAGCACCACGGCCACGATCCCCACCGCGAACACCCCCGCGGCCTCCTTGAAGTCCCGCCGGAAGGCGAGCACGATCGCGGCGATCGCAAAGCCGAGGCCGATCAGGCTCATCGCCACCGCACGGCCGGTCTGGCCGGCCTTGGCAGCGGCCGCTTCGAGCGTGCCGCCGCCTGCTTCGGGAGCGCCCGCGCCGGTCACGGCGAGTGCAGGCCCGCTCGCGTCTGCGGCCATCGCCGCTGCGGGCACGGACAGCCCGAGGATGAATGCTGAGCACATGGCCAGCGCCATGCGCGATCGGGGTCTGCGCAGCTGCATCTGTACACCTCCTGTTGCGTGTTTACGAATCCGGATCGGTCTGGACGGCCGAGATCTCCCAGCGCCCCTGCGCACGCACGACGTCGAGTTCGTAGCCGAGCGTGTACTGCGCGCCGCGGGTGTCCTGCGCCTGCACGACGGCGAGCACCGAGCGCCCGCCGGGCAGCCAGTCCAGCCGCGTCACCGACTCCAGGCTCAGCGCCATGCCCGGCAGCGAGACATGCGCCCCGGCGCTCAGATCGGCGGCGAGGTCGGCGGCAGAGCCGGCGAGATAGTTGGCCAGGGCGCGGCGCACCACCGTGACAAGCGCCGCTTCGGTGACTTCGGGCAGGCCCGCCGCGACCGTGGCGGGGCCCAGCGAGGGCGGGCCGACGAACGCCGGATAGCCCGCGATCGCCAGGACGCCTTCCCGGCCACGCTGGATCTCCACGCTCAGGTAGAGGATCCCGTCGTCGTCGGTCTGCGCCGCCACGGTGAACACGTGCTTTGCGCGAGCCGGTTCGCGCGACTGGACCACTTCGGCCCACAGCACACGCTGCTCGCCGCTGGGCGGGGTCACGAAGCCGAAGCCCGGTTCCACACCCGCCCCCGTGTAGCCCGACAGCGCCTGAGTGCCGGCATCGGGTTGGGCGGCGCTCCAGGTCAGGTAGAGGCGGGCGAACAGCACCGCGTAGCTTTCGGCCGCCCGATCCGGCGTGGCGACGGCGCCGCTGACCGTCTCACGTGACACGCGTGGCGGATCGATCGCGTACCGCGCCGACGCCGCGAGCCCGGCCAGTGCGACCGCGCACAGGATCAGGCGGGGCGCTTCGCGCGTGAGCCTGATCATCCAGATGGGCCGTGCGGCGATCCTCACGGCGGTGACCGGCGCTCTTGAGCGCTCACTCATCGCTCGAACCCGAACTCTGCCTGCGCCGGCTCCGCCGCCGGCGCACCGGTGTGGCTCCACGACGGCGCCCGCACGGCCGGCGCGGGTGCGAGCTCCGGCTGCGCGGACCGCGTAGAGCCACGATCGCCCCGGCGCGGCGCGCCCGTGAGCGGCCAGCCCGCCCGCGCCGCCGGGAGGTGCATGCTCCGCACGCGTGCACGCGCACGACGCCTGCCGATTGTGGCGCCCGGGGCGCGCGCCGGCGCGCCACTCCGCTTGGGACCCTGCAGTGAGGCCGTCGGGCGGCGCACGGGGCGTGCGCCGATTCCGGAGATGGTGCGAAGCAGAGCGACAAGGAGCACTCCCAGCAGCGCTCCCGCCGCAGCCACCAGGAGCCCTCGGGCGGCGATCCGCGCGGCGCGCCTGACTCCGGGCCGGGCGGTGAGCGGCGCGGGGTGCGCAACGGGATCCCCTGGAGCCTCGGGGTCCGCTGCCACCTCATCGATGCTGCGCGAGTCGATCTCGCTGAGGAACTCCTGCTCGTCATAGACGCGGTAGACCTGCCGCGGAGGGCGCCTGCCGAAGATGCTCACGGGTTACGCCGTCTCCGCCGCGCAGAGCATCTGCGGGGATCCGCTCCGCGCGACGCGGACGGCCGGAGCCTGGAGGGGGGAGATCTCCGGGCCCCGGCCGCACGCGCGCGGAAGGGCGGCGCCGTGCCGTCGCTGCTCTGCTCGACCGCCGGCGGCCCCTGGGGCACGCCGATGTGTGTTGGCTGTGTTTTTCATCGACGTGTCCCTGGCTGCTGCTCCGACCCGGGGGCACGCGACGGGACGGCGCCCTCGGGCTCCGCCGTCAGCCGCCTCAACCTGGCGCGTGCGCGCTGTGCGACCTTGCGGTACTTCTCAGCGGACCAGCCGTGGAGGACGCGGAAGTCGGCGGGCGCGACGCCTTCCAGCTGGCTGGTCAGCACCAGACGCTGATCGCGGGAGAGCAGCCGCGCCGCGGCGCCGACGCTCGAGAGATGTTCTCTGAGCACGAGCTGCGCGTGCGGGTCCGCGCGCAGGTCAACGACGGCGAAGTCCGGCTCGACGGGGCCGAGCGACCACGCCTGCTCCAGGGCGGCCTGGATCGGGCTGCGCCCGGCCAGCGCGCGCCTGCGGTCGTTGATTCGCGAGAGGAACCGCTGCTCGAGGACATTGGCGGCGTGCGCGGCACTCGCGAACCGATGCCCTGCGCGGACCTGGACGCTGAGCTCGAGCACCGCCTGCCCGTAGCAGTCCTCGAGATCCTCCGGGCGCAACCTGAAGCGATGCACGCGCAGCAGCAGATCGCGCCTTGAGCCGGCGATGAGCCCGAGCTCCTGCAGCTGCCTGGAGGTCTCGCGGTCGCTCGCCGGGGAGGGCGCCGGCTGATGCGAGGCAGGAGTAGCAATCGGTTTTCGGGTAGACACACAGCGATGTCGCTTGCGACCTCCCTCAGACCCCCCTCCCAATTTCGACCGGCGCGGCGCGCCGCGGCTCCCGTGCGGGGCAGGGCGCGCTGATGGGAGACCTTCTGCAGTCGCTGGACCGCCTGCAGCAGTCGGGCAGGCGCTCGAGCTTCGTGGCGGCGGTGCTGAAGAAGTTCAGCGACGACGAAGCGAGCCGGCTGGCGGCGCTGATCGCCTACTACGGCTTCTTCTCGCTGTTTCCGCTGCTGCTGGTGTTCGTGACGGTGCTGGGGTTCATCCTTCAGGGCAATCCGAGCGCGCAGAACAGCGTTCTGCACTCGACGCTGAGCCAGTTCCCGATCATTGGCAACCAGCTCCAGAAGAACGTGGGCTCGCTGAACGGCAGCGCGGTGTCGCTGGCGATCGGCCTGGCGGGCTCGCTGTTCGCGGGGCTGGGGATCACGGGGGCGACGCAGACGGCGTTCAACCAGGTCTGGTACGTGCCGCACAAGCACCGCCCCAACTTCCTGACCTCGCGCGTGCGGGGCCTGGGCCTGCTGGTCGTGCTGGGGATCCTGGCGATCGTCTCGACGGTGGCGACGGGGTTCGTTGCTTCAGGCAGCGGCGGCGTGCTGGCGGTGATCGGGGGTGTGATCGTGGCGTTCCTGGTGAACCTGCTGCTGTTCTTCACGGCCTTCCGGTTCCTGACGGCCGCGGAGGTGCCCACGCGCGACCTGCTGCCGGGCGTGCTGCTGGCGGCGATCCTGTGGCAGATCCTGCAACACGTGGGCAGCTACTACGTCGACCACGTGATCCGCCATGCCAAGGAGACCTCGGGGCTGTTCGCGTTCGTGCTGGGCCTGCTGGCGTGGCTGTACCTGGGCGGGCAGGTGACGCTGATCGCAGCGGAGGTCAACGTGGTGAAGGCCAAGCGGCTGTGGCCGCGGAGCTTCTTCTCGCCGCCGCTGCTTGAGGCGGACAAGCGCGCGATGACCTCCGCGGCGGAGGTGCAGGAGCGCACCGAGCAGCAGAACGTGGAGGTCGATTTCGACGGCCCCGGCACGGGCGGTGCGCCGGCCGCCTAGCTCGGATCGTCGATCGGTCCAGCCGTCGCTGGATCCGCCCCGGCGTGGAGTAACGTCCGCTGGCCCGGCAACTGGGGCGAGGAGCACAGAAACCATGAGGGCAGCCGCGCACACGGGCTCAAGTCGCCTCAGACCGTCGGGCTCGCCGGCGCCCAGGGCCGTCCTGCGTGCGGCGTCGCTGGCGATGCTCTTGGCCTGCGCGGCGCCTGCGGCGATACCGGCCCTGGCGCTTGGCGCGACGCGGTACGCGGCGCCGAGAGCGCTCGGCGCGGGCAATTGCGCCTCGGAAGCGAGCGCGTGCACGATCGAAGCGGCGCTTGCGGGCTCGGCGAGCGGGGACACGGTGGTGCTGCTGGGCGACGCCGGCACCTACGGAACCTCCGCGGAACCGCTGGGCCAGACGCTGACGTCCGCGAAAGCCGACGCGCCGGCGATCGTGGAGGGCGCTCCGGGCCAGCCGCGCCCGGTGATCTACACGAGCGCCGGTCACGGCGTGAGCTTCAAGGAAGTGCTGAAGGCGTCGGGCGCTGAAACGGCGACGGCGCTGAGCGGAGTTGAAGTGCGGGAGCTCGCGGCGGATCACGTGGCGATCGAAACGGCCGGCAGGATCGACCACGTGATCGCGCGCGCGCCGGCCGGCGGGACGGCGTGCGCTCCGACGGGCGTGGAAGCGGGGGCACAGGTGGTGGTGGACTCTCTGTGCGTGGGCGAAGGGGAAGGCTCGGCGGCGATGGCCAGCTCGACGACCGGCACGGGCGGCCACGCGCAGCTGGAACTTCGCAACGACACGCTGTACGCGTCGGGCACGGGCGCGAGGGGCCTGGATGTGTACGCGGCCAGCTTCACGACGAACGTGAGCGCGATCAACACGATCATCCATGGCCAGGGCGCCGGAATCGTGACCAACGGCGGCGAGATCAACCTGCGCCTGGGCTACAGCAACTACGAAAACCTGTCGCTGAGCAACGAGACCGCCCTCGAACAGTCGCCGGCGGGCTCCGATGAGACAAACGAGCCGGCTCTGTTCATGGACGCGGCGGCGGGCGACTTCGAAGAGGCAGCCGATTCGCCCACGATCGACGCGGGGATCACCGAAGCGGCGAACGGCGAAACCGACCTTGCGGGCAGAGGGCGCGCGATGGGCACCAGCACCGACATCGGCGCCTACGAGGCGCCAGCCACCACGGTGATCCCCGCGCCGGCGCCGGGCGTCCTGGGCGCCCCGCCGCCCACGACCGGTCAGACAGCGCCGCTGAGCACGGTGACGCTTGCGGCGGGCGAAGCCACGATCCTCACCAGGGGCGCCACGGTCAGGCGCGACGCGGTGGCGGTGAAGCTGGCATGCTCAACACCGAGCTCGGGCTGCCGCGGGGTGCTGAGGCTCACCGAGCGCATCAGCGGGGAGATTCGCGTGAGGGTGCACGGGCGCGTGCGTGTGCGCCACGTGACGGTGCTCGAGATGCTGGGGCACGCCCCCTACACGCTGGTGGCCGGCGCAGGGGCGATCGTGCTGGTCCCGCTGGACGGCTCGGCGCGAGCTGCGCTGGCGCACGCGCGCCACAACCGCCTGAGGGTGCTTCTGAGCGCGACCCCACGAGGCGCCGGGCGCAGCGCGACGGCGAGCCTGCTGCTGTCGGCGCCGGCGCGGACGACGCACACGCCCGCGCGGCGGGGCTGACGCCCTGGCCCCCGCCCGCGCGACCGGTGGCGCGACGCCCTGGCCCCCGCCCGTGCGCCGAGCGGCGCCGCGGCTCGTATAAGGCACGCCTCTGTGGACACGAGAAATGGCTCTGGAATGCGGGATCACGGCATCACCCACAGATACTTGTGCGCGCAACGATCCCGCGCTATACTAACTACACTTTCGTAAGCTCATATGGAGCGAATACCTATGCCATCACGGTCAGAGAAGCCCACCATCAACCCCGCTGAGCCCAAGCAGCGGCTGCGGCTGATACCGCTTGACGACACGGTCGTCTTTCCCAACATGGGCATCACGCTGACGATTGACGTCGGCGAGGACGAGCGCGTGGTGCTGGTGCCCCGCCACGACAACGAGTTTTTGGAGGTCGGCACGATCGCTGAGGTCTCCGAGCAGATCCGCCTGCCCGGCGGGGCGCGCGCGGTGGCCCTCTCGGGCGAGCACCGTGCGCTGGTGGGCGCGGCGCAGACGGGCCCCGAAGGTGAGCTGCGCGTAGAGGTGGACGAGCGCCCGGACGAGACGCCGGTGGACAAACGCACGCGCGAGCTGGAGCGCGAGTACCGCGCGACGGTCGAGGAGATCCTTGAGCTTCGCGGCGACGACGGGCGCATCGCGGCGTTCCTGCGCGCGATCGCCGAGCCGGGAGCGCTGGCGGACTCTGCGGGCTACTCCCCCACCATCTCCTACGACCAGAAGGTGGAGCTGCTGCGCACGATCGACGTGACCGAGCGCCTGGCGCTGGCGGTGAGCCTGCAGCGCGACAGCCTGGCTGAGCTGCAGGTGCGCAAGCGCATCCGCGAGGACGTGCAGGAGGGCGCTGAGAAGCAGCAGCGCGAGTACTTCCTGCGCAAGCAGATGGACTCCATCCGCAAGGAGCTGGGCGAGGACGACGCGTCGGTGGCGCACGAGTACCAGACGAAGATCGAGGACGCGGACATGCCCGCCGATGTCAAGGAGCAGGCCCTCAAGGAGCTTGCGCGCCTGGAGCGCATGGGCGAGCAGACGGGCGAGTCGAGCATGATCCGCACCTACCTGGACTGGCTGATAGCGGTGCCCTGGGGCAAGCGCTCGGAGGAGCACCTGGACCCGGATGCGGCACGCGCGGTGCTGGACGCCGACCACGCGGGCCTAGAGGACGTGAAGGACCGCGTTGTGGAGTACCTGGCGGTGCGAAAGCTGCGCCAGGACCGCGGCATCGAGGCCGACCCCAAGTCGGGAGCGATCCTCACTCTGATCGGCCCCCCGGGAACGGGCAAGACTTCGATCGGCGAGTCGATCGCACGCGCCACGGGCCGCGAGTTCGTGCGCATGTCGCTGGGCGGCGTGCGTGACGAGGCGGAGATCCGCGGCCACCGGCGCACCTACATAGGCGCGCTGCCGGGACGCCTGGTGCGCGCGCTGCGCGACGCCGGCACGATGAACCCGGTGATCCTGCTGGACGAGGTGGACAAGGTGGGGGCGGACTGGCGAGGTGACCCCTCGGCGGCGCTGCTGGAGGTTCTGGACCCCGCGCAGAACCACTCCTTCCGCGACCACTACCTCGATGTGGAGCTCGACCTGAGCCAGGTGATGTTCCTGGCCACGGCCAACGTCGCCGACACGATCCCCGGGCCGCTGCTCGACCGCATGGAGGTGATCCGCTTCGACGGTTACACCTCCGAGGAGAAGCTGGCGATCGCAAAGGGCTACCTGTGGCCGCGCCAGCGCGACCGCAACGGCCTGCGCGAGAACGAGGTTGAGGTCTCCGACGATGTGCTGCGCACGATCATCTCCGACTACACCCGCGAGGCGGGGGTGCGGAACCTCGAGCGCAACCTCGGCACGATCCTGCGCAAGACGGCCACGAGGATCGCCTCGAGCCTGCCGAGCGTGAAGGCGCCGGACGCCGGGCAGGAGCAGGCCGGCGCCGGCACGAACGGCTCGCTGACCGCTGCGCTGGCAGCACAGGACGGCGCGACCGAGGAGAAGCAGGTCAAGAAGGCGAAGGCGCCGAAGCGCGCGAAGGGCAAGGGCGCGGTGAAGCTGCCGGTGCAGATCGACCTGGAGGCGGTGCGTGACGCGCTGGGCCGCCAGAAGTTCTTCCAGGAGTCCGCTGCCCGGACGGCGACTCCGGGTGTGGCCACCGGCCTTGCGGTGACGGGCGCGGGCGGCGACGTGCTGTTCGTGGAGGCCACGTCGATGAAGGGCGGCGGGCACGCGGGCAACGGCCTGGTGCTCACGGGCCAGCTGGGTGACGTGATGAAGGAGTCCGCGAGGATCGCTCTGTCATACGTGCGCGGCCACGCCGAGGAGCTGGGCATCGAGGAGGCGGCGTTCGAGAACAGGGAGTTCCACGTGCACGTGCCGGCGGGGGCGATCCCCAAGGACGGCCCTTCGGCGGGTGTGACGATGGTCACGGCGCTTGCGTCGCTGCTGAGCGGCCGGCCGGTGAAGCACACGGTGGGGATGACAGGAGAGGTCACGCTGCAGGGCCGCGTGCTGCCGATCGGCGGCCTCAAGCAGAAGGTGCTGGCGGCACACGCGGCGGGCCTGACCGACGTGATCCTGCCCGAGCGCAACCGGGGCGACCTGGATGACATCCCGGAGGAGGTCGCCGCGCAGATGACCTTCCACCCGGTGATGACCGTCCAGGAGGTTCTCGACCGCGCCCTGGAGCCGGCACGCGATGTCGCGCGTATCTCGTAGATGTGAGCCCGTACCGCTGGAGGTCCGCGAGACCGCGGACCTCCTCGAGCGGCGCTGGCAGCTCTCGATCATCTACGCGGCGCTGACGGGCGCGCTGCGCTTCAGCGAGTTCGCGGAGGCCGTGGCGGGGATCTCGCCGCGGATGCTCTCCGAGCGCCTGCGCGACCTGGAGGCGGCGGGCCTGGTGGCGCGCACGGTGATCCCCTCGAGCCCTCCCACGGTCGAGTACCGCCTGACGGAGAAGGGCCGCCGCCTCGGGCCGATCATCGACGCGATGCGCGCATATGCCACGGAGGGCTTCTAGGGGCGCCTGACGGCGCCGGGATGGGCCGCGCAGCGCAACCCGCAGCGCTCAGCCGGGGACGGTGGGCGGAGCGGGTGGGCGCACCGTCCGGTTGCGGATCCCCAACGCGCCGATGACCCCGCCGGCGCCCACCAGCCCGGCGGCGATGGCCATGCCCACGTGGAAGCTGTGAAGCGACGCGTGCTCGGCGGCGCTGCGAAGCAGGCGCGCCTGCGCGGCGGGGACGCCTCGGAGGTCCGGCAACCCGAGTGGCAGCCGCTTTGCGGCTGCGAGCGCGGCCCGCGCTCGCGCGCCCAGGGCGACGCCCGCCAGCCGGCTGTCGATCCTGGTCGCGAACGCCCCTGCGACGGCCGCTCCGACCGCGGCGGTGCCCAGCAGCCCGGCGATCCGGGCGACCGCGTTGTTCACGCCGGAGGCGATGCCGGCGTCCTGCCGGGTGGCGTCTGCGAGCACGGCGGTGGTGAGCGGTGCGACCGTCATCGCCAGGCCCACCGCGAAGATCACCAGCGCGGGCAGCACGTCGGCGAAGTAGCTCACGTGCGTTCCGACGCGCTGGAGCGCCAGCAGCCCCGCGGCGCACACCAGCGGGCCGGCGCCCATGAACAGCCGTGGCCCGAAGCGTCCGGCCAGCGCGCCGAAGCGGCGTGAGAGCACGAACATTCCGACGGTCACGGGAATCGTGGTCAGACCGCTCTTGAGCGGCGTGTATCCGCCGATCTGCTGCAGGAACAGGATCAGGAAGAAGAACAGGATGGACAGGCCCGCGTACATGGAGAAGGTCTCCGCGTTGCCGGCCGAGAAGTTTCGCCCGCGAAAGAGCCCCAGTGGAAGCATCGGATCGCTCGCGCGCGCCTCGTGCGCCAGGAAGCCTGCGAACAGGGCCGCGCCGGCACCCAGCGCGCCGAACACGCCGGGGCTCGACCAGCCCAGGCGCGGCTGCTCGATCAGCGCGAAGACCATGCCGGCCAGCCCGAGCGCGCACAGCAGCGCGCCTGGCAGGTCCACGCGTCGCCCACCGCGCGGGCGCGGCGCAGCGGCGGGGATCACCAGGCGGATCAGCGCCAGGCAGATGAGAACGAGCGGCAAGTTGATCACGAAGATCCAGCGCCAGGATGCGATCGCGAGCAGCTCGCCGCCGAGCAGCGGGCCGAGCACGCCCGCGACGGTGCCCCACGCGGTCCAGGTTCCGATCGCTGCGCCGCGCTCGGACTCAGGGAACGTGTTGACGATCACCGCCAGCGACGCGGGCGTCAGCAACGCGCCGGCCATACCCTGCAGCGCTCTTGCGCCCACCAGCAGCGCGACGCTCGGCGCGAGCGCGCACACGAGCGATGCCACGCCGAAGCCGCCCACACCGATCGCAAAGATCAGGCGCTCGCCGTAGAGGTCACCCAGCGATCCGCCCACCAGGATCAGCGAGCCGAGCGTGAGCAGGTAGCCGTTGACCACCCACTGCTGCCCGGCGAGGCCGCCGCCCAGCGAGCGCTGGATCGTGGGCAGCGCGACGTTCACGACCGTGCCGTCCAGCAGCGCGATGCCCGATCCCAGGATGCAGGCGATCAGTGTCAGGCGCTTCAGCGACGCCTCTGTGCGGGGCGCCATCGCCCGGCGCGGTCAGACGCCGCGGCGCCGCAGCGCGCCCTCGTGCAGGTCCGCGAGCGAGGTGTGCCCGCTGAGCGCGAGCGTCAGGTCGAGCTCGGCGAGCAGGCTGCGCAGCACGTGCTCGACTCCGGCCTGGCCCCCGAGGCCCAGACCCCACACGAACGGCCGTCCCAGGCACACCGCCTGCGCGCCGAGCGCGAGCGCCTTCATCGCGTCGGCGCCTGTGCGAATGCCGCTGTCGAACAGAACGGCCGCCTCGGCGCCGACCGCCTCGACGACCGCGGGCAGCGCGTCGAGCGCCGCAATCGCTCCGTCGACCTGGCGCCCGCCGTGGTTTGAGACGATCACGCCCTGCGCACCGGCCTGCACGGCGCGGCGGGCGTCATCGGCGTGCAGGATGCCCTTGAGCACCAGCGGCAGGCTCGTGATCCCGCGGAGCCACTCCAGGTCATCCCAGGTGATGGAGGGGTTTGAGAACTCATACGCCCAGTGGCCGATCGCCGCGCCGGGATCCTCCTCGGGCGAGCGCGCGAGCGCGGCGCGGAAGACGGGGTCGCTGAAGTAGTTCGCCACGCCCTCCCCCTTGAGGAACGGCAGGTAGGCGCCGGCGAGGTCGCGCGGGCGCCAGCCGAGCATCCAGGTGTCCAGGGTGAGCACGAGTGCGCCGTAGCCTGCCTCCTGCGCGCGCGCGACGAAGCTCTCGGCGAGATCTCTGTCGGTGGGCCAGTAGAGCTGGTACCAGCGCGAGGCCTCCCCCATCTCGCGGGCGACCTCCTCGATCGTGTGCGATGCGGCGGTGCTGAGGATCATGGTTACACCGCGCGCGGCCGCCGCCCGGGCGCTCGCGAGCTCACCGTCGGGGTGCACGATCGACTGGACCCCAACCGGCGCGAGCAGCAGCGGCGAGCTCATGCGGGTACCGAGCAGCGTCGTTGAGACGTCTCGCCGAGAGACGTCGCGAAGCATGCGCGGCACGATCTCCCAGTCGCCGAACGCGCGCAGGTTGGCGGCCATCGTCGCCTCTGACCCTGCGCCGCCGGCGACGTAGCCGAACGCCGCCGGCGTGAGCCGCTCGCGCGCCGCCGCCTCCAGCTCGGCCGCGCCGACCGGCAGCTCCGGCCTCGCTCCGCTGAGCCCGAGCGCGTAGATCTCGTACTGGAAGTTGCCGAAAAGCTCGGCCGCCGCCTGCTGCTCTGCCTCGCTCATGGCTAGACCCTAAGCTAGCGCCGCTGCGAAGGGGCGAGCCGCCGTCGCCGCCCCGGCGATCCCGGCGATCTTGCGCACTTCTTCTGAGGCTTTGCGCAAGTTCTTCACGGGCGTTGCCCGTTTCCTGGGGCAGATGCGCTGGTATGTGGGTAGATGGTGTCGATGAACTCTGCGCTGACACGCCGCGATCTGCTCAAGCGCGCGGGGGTCGGCGCAGGCGCACTGGCGCTCTCGGGCGGCGTTGCGGAGGCACTGGCGGGCGCGTTCGCCCCTCGTGCCCGGGCTGGCGCGCCGCGTGCTCCGCGCTTTCGCTCCCGCACCGATCTGCGGATACCGACGCTGACAGTGCTGCGCAGCGAGCCGGGTGCATCGCAGGATCCGATCTTCATGGCGCCCTACAACTCCCCGACCGGCCAGGTGGGCGCGGTGATCACCGACGGCTCGGGTGAGCCGATCTGGGAGCACCCGCTCCCTCGCAACGTGATCATGAACTTCCGCCCGCAGACCTACCGCGGCAGGCCCGTGCTGACGTGGTGGGAGGGCAGCATCGAACTCGGTCACGGGGTGGGCGAATACGTGATCGCCGACACCTCCTACCGCACGATCAGGCGCGTGCAGGCTGCACGCGGCCTGAAGGGCGACCTGCACGAGTTCGTGATCACCCCTCGCGACACCGCGCTGCTGACCAGCTACGTGGTGCGAGCGGCGGACCTGCGCGGCGTTGGCGGCAGCCGCCACGGCACGATCCAGGACGCGATCTTCCAGGAGATCGATCTCTCAAGCGGGCGCGTGCTGCTGGAGTGGCACAGCTTCGGCTCAGTGGCACTGAGCGACTCCTATTCGCCGGTCGAAGCGGACTGGGACTTCTTTCACATCAACTCCGTCGACCTCGACTGGGACGGCAACCTGCTGGTGTCATCTCGCAGCATGCACACGGTGTACAAGATCGACGGAGCCGGGCAGATACTCTGGCGCCTGGGAGGCAAGAGCAGCGACTTCGCGATGGGGCCCGGGGCGGCGTTCGCGTGGCAGCACCACGTGCGCCGACAGCCCGACGGGACGATCACGGTGTTCGACAACGGCTCCACACCGGCCGTGGAGCGGCTCTCGCGAGGGCTGATACTCGCAGTGGACGAGCACGCCATGACCGCCGATCTGGTCCACCAATACACGCATCCAAAGGTGCTCTCGGGCAGCCAGGGCAGCGTGCAGCTGCTGCGCAACGGCAACGTCTTCATCGGCTGGGGGGAAGTGCCGCGCGTGTCGGAGTTCGACCGCGACGGCGCCCTGCTGTTCGACGCGCTGCTGGGCGAGGAGTATGAGTGCTATCGCGCATTTCGCCTGCCGTGGCGCGCGCAGCCGGCAGAGGCGCCGACGATGGCCCTCGCGGGTGCGCCGGGGGCACTGCGCGCGTACGCCAGCTGGAACGGCGCCACGGCGGTGCACACATGGCGGCTGCTGGCCGGGAGCAGCCCCTCGGCGCTCACCGTCGTGGCCACGGCGAGGGCGACGGGCTTCGAGACGACGATGTCGACTGCCGTGCGCCGCCCATGGTTCGCAGTGCAGGCGCTCGATGCCGGCGGCACGGCGCTCGGCTACTCCGAGCCCGCAGCCCTGGCGCTGTGAGCGGCGCGCTCCGCGGTACCCTGTTGCGCCGGCGGCTGCCTCAGCCGAGCACGAGCTCGGCAGCGGCGCGCAGGGTATCCACGTCCCCGGAGATCAGGATCGTGGTGACCACCGATTCGCGCCACTTGTGCAGATCCTCGCGGATCTTCTCGCGCGGGCCGATCAGTGAGAGCTCCTCGATCAGCGCGGTGGGGATGGCGGCGCCGGCCTCCTGCTTCTTGCCGCTGAGATACAGCTCCTGGACCTGCTCCACCTCCCGCTCGTAGCCCATGCGGATAGGAACGTTGGCGTGGAAGTTGGCGCCCTTGGCTCCCATGCCGCCGAAGTACAGCGCGTAGAACGGGCGCAGCATGTCGGCGGCGGACTCGATGTCGTCGGTGACGATCAGCGGCACGGTGGCCGCCACCTCGAAGTCGGCGGCGCTGCGCCGGGCGCCCTCGCGGGCGAAGCCCTCCTCCAGCGATGGCCTGTAGAGCTCGTCATAGACGGCGGGCGAGAACAGCATCGCCAGCCAGCCGTCGCAGAGCTCGGCGCACAGCGCGATGTTCTTGGGCCCCTCGGCGCCGAGGTAGATGGGGATGTCGGCGCGCAGCGGGTGGATGGAGGACTTCAGGGCCTTGCCCAGACCGGTGCCGCCGGGCAGCGGCAGCGGATAGTGAGGGCCTGGTGCGGTGAGCGGGCCGCTGCGCGCCCAGATCTCGCGCAGGATCGAGATGTACTCGCGCGTGCGCGCCAGCGGCTTGGCGAAGGGCATGCCGTACCAGCCCTCGACGACCTGCGGGCCGGAGACGCCGAGGCCCAGGATGAAGCGTCCGCCGGAGAGGTGGTCCATGCTCATCGCGGCCATCGCGGTGGCCGCGGGCTGGCGTGCTGACATCTGCACGATGGCCGTGCCCAGCTTCAGGCGCTCTGTGGAGGCTCCCCACCACGCCAGCGGCGTGAGGCAGTCCGAGCCGTAGGCCTCCGCGGTCCAGATCGAGTCGTATCCCAGGCGCTCGGCCTCGGCGACCGCGTCCGTCACTCCCGGCGGCGGCCCCCCGGCCCAATACCCCGTGTTGAGGCCAAGCTTCAGCTCATGCGCCACGGCTGAGGACTCTACCCAACGACCCTCCCCCGAGGCCCCTGGAGCGCCCGCGGAGCGCGGGGCGCCCTGGGTGCGCGCCGCGCCTTCGGTGCGCGAGGCGCCCTATTTGAGGATGCCGAGCACTTCCTTGGTTTTGCCGGCGACTTCTTTGACGACTTCTTTGACGACTTCTTTGACCACGCCGTGGCCTTCTTCGGTCTTGGTGCCTTTGCCGCTGCTGGCGGATTCTTCGGTTTTGGTGCCCGTGCCGCTGCCGGCGGATTCTTCGCCTTTGCCACCGGAGGGCGAGCTGGTCTTGGCGTCTTCGCCGGCAACCGGCGTGGTGGTCTTGCCTTCAGAGCCTGATCTCTTTCCTTCGCCCGAGCCGGCGCCCGTGCCCGAGCCGGAAGCGGGCGTGCCGGGCGAGCTGGACGGCGCCTTGGCTTCGCCGGAGCTCCCCTGGCCCGATCCACCTGAACCCGACCCGGAGGCCGTTTCGCTGCCGGCCGTCCGCGAGCCCGATTCCTGGCCGGGCCCTGAGCCGGAGCTCGACCCCGATCCAGACCCCGAACCGGCGCCCGATGCGGACCCGCCCCCCTGAGGCTGAGCGGAGCCCTGGGACTGGGGCTGAGAAGGTGAGGAGAGAGCTGCGGCCGCGCCGGGGGCGCCGGTCCTGCCGGCTGCGAGCCGGCGACGGCGCCCGGGCGCTGCGCCGCCGTGGCGGCGAGCTCGTGCGGCATTGGCTCGGCCGGGGTGTGACCCTGCATCTGCGGTGGAACGGGCGGGCTGCCGGGAGGCGCCGGCCTCGGCGCGCCTGGCGCCGTGGCGGGAGCGGTGGGCGCTCGGCGCGGGCAGCGCGAGCGAGGATGTGGCTGCGGTGACTCCGATCAGGGTGGCTACCGCTGCGACCTTGGCGGCGGAAGCCACGCCGCCGGCGGCGCTCCACAGCGAGGAGACGATCCGTTCGGGCAGGCTGGCGAGCGTCGCCCAGATAACCAGCGGCCGGCGGCCTGCGTAGTGCCCGGTGAACGCCCGCACCACGGCGCTGTCGAGCCTGGCGCCCGACTCCTCCTGCAGGATCTCGATGGCCTTGCGGTGAGCGCTCGCGCTGCGGTAGGGGCGCGAGGAGGTGATCGCGTCGAAGGTGTCCGCAACGGCGATGATGCGGGCTCCCAGCGGGATCAGCTCGCCGGCGAGCCGGTCCGGGTAGCCCGTGCCGTCCAGGCGCTCGTGGTGATGGCGCACCATCGCGATCAGCTCGGGGTCGCGCAGGACCTCCGCCATGCGAGCGCCGTCCCCGGGGTGGCGCTTGATGATCTCGTACTCGCGCTCGTCCAGGCGGCTGGGCTTGTGCAGCACCTCGCGGGGGGTCTCGATCTTGCCCACGTCATGGATCGCTGCGGCCGTGCGGATGCGCGCGACTTCCTCGCGGCTGAGCCCCATGCGCCCGGCGATCATCCACGAGTAGCGGGCGACCCGGCGGGAATGACCGTGCAGGTAGGGGTCGCGCGTCTCGACGCAGGCGACCAGCGTCTGCAGGCGCTTTGCCTGCTCGGCGACGCTCAGCCCGTCCGCCGCGCGCCGCTGAGCGTGGCTCATCGAACCGAGCGTGTTGATCGCGCTCGCGAGCCTGCGCTCGGCGCGGCGGCGGTGCAGGAACCCCCAGACCATGAGATCGCTGAACAGAAGATCCTCCGATGCCGGGTGCCTCTCCCACAAAAGGCGCCCGGCAAAGGAGACGGCGAGCGACAGGATCATCCCGGCGCACACAGAGAGCGCCACCGAGGACACGATCCCCGATGCGCGCAGCCACCAGACGACGGCGATCGGCGCGCCCGACACCAAGCCGGTGGCGCCCACCACGAGCAGCCATTGCTTCACGTGCGGCGGTGCTGGCTTGCTTGTGGTGCTGGGCATGTCTCAGGACCTCCGTGTGCCGCATGCGGCGGCAGTTTGGGTGAGGCCGGCGGCCGGGCGGTCTCCGTTGGAGATCCCTGGCTTTGCGTCCCCGCCTCACGACGGGTTTGCCCTGAGCGACCGTTGCTGGCCATGTTCTCGGCCGACCGCCGCGACGGCGTTAGCCGCGCGAGCCTCTCTGGACACACGTCCGGTGCCTTCGCTCGCGCGGCGCGCGGCGGGTAGGGTTGGGCCGCCTGACGCCCGCGGACGCCATGCCCGCCGGGTCATTCAACAGAAGAGGAAGGGGAGGCTTTCATGGATCCTGTGGTGCACTTCGAGATACCCGCACAGGACCGCGACCGGATCGCGGCCTTCTACACCGCGGCGTTCGGCTGGCAGACCGAACAGCTGGGAGAGGAGATGGGCAGCTACACGGTGGTCACCACCACGGAGACCGCCGGCGGGCGACCGACGGCGGCGGGGAAGATCAACGGCGGCTTCTTCCTGCGCACCGAGGACCCCGACTCCCACCACCCCTCCGTGGTGATCGCCGTGGCGGACGCCCAGGCGGCGCTCGACGCTGTGGAGCGGGCCGGCGGGACGGTGGCAGGCCCGCCGCAGCAGATACCCGGCGTGGGCGTGTACGGCAGCTTCAAGGACACGGAGGGCAACCGCATGAGCGTGCTTCAGCCAGTGCCTCCGACCGGGTGAGAAGCGGGCGAGGTGGCTAGGCCTCGACCAGCACCAGCGTGAATCCGTCGTAGCCCTTGCGCCCCACGGTCTGAATCGTGGTGGCGCTCACTCGCGGCTCCGCGGCCAGCAGCTCGTGGAAGCGGCGCATGCCGCGCGCGCCGGCCTCCTGTGTGCCGGCGTCCGCCAGCGCGCCGTCGCGGACGACGTTGTCGACGATGATCAGCCCCCCGGGTCGCGACAGCTGCAATGCCTGCGCGAAGTAGCCGGGGGTGCTGGACTTGTCGGCGTCGATGAAGATCAGGTCGAACGGCCCGGCACGATCTTCGATCAGCGCAGCCAGGCCCTCGGCGGCGGGGCCGACGCGGACCTCCGCAACGTCCTGGAGGCCTGCGCGCTGCAGGTTCGATCGCGCCACGGCGGCATAGGACTGGTTCAGCTCGAGCGAGATCATCCGCCCCGCGGGCGCGAGCGCGAGCGCGCGAGCCATCCAGATCGTGCTGTAGCCGCCAAGCGTTCCCACCTCGAGGATGCTGGCGGCGCGGTGCACGCGCGCGAGCAGGTGCAGCAGCTTGCCCTGCGCGGGCGACACCGCGATCGGCGGCAGACCCGCTTCGGCGCTCGCGCGCAGCGCCTGCTCGAGCACCTCGTCGGGCTCGATCAGACGGCCCTCGACGTACTCGTCGACCGCGCTCCAGAGCTCCTGCGTCACGGTCGCTCCTGCACGGGCGAGCGCTCCTGCACGGGCGAGCGCTCCTGCACGGGCGATCGCTCCTGCGCGGCCGGGCGCTCGTCGCTCATCAGCGCGAGCGGCACGCACAGCCCGGCTGACCGTCTCACCGTCGCGATCAGGCGCCCCGGCTGAACGGCGGGGCGCACCTCGCCGAGATGCTCTCCAAACGCCTCGCCGGCACGGCTGAGGTCGCCGGCACGCAGCGCCAGTCCCCAGAAGTGCGCGGGCCGCTCCGGGCCGCCGGCACGCTCGACCACCTCCTGGGGCTCCTGCACGAGCTCCAGGATCTCGGTGCCCAGCCTGAAGAATGCCTGGCGCGGGGCGCCCGCGGGCGTGGGCTCCTCGCGCACGCGCCGCAGGTCAAGGCCGGCCTCCGTGAGCGCCAGCGTGCTGCGCTGGAAGGCCGGCGTCATCGCCACGATGTGGTCGATCGCGACGACTCCGTTGGGGTGCGTGCCGGCGGCGGCGGGCGCCGGGGCGCTCGAGATGGTCGTGGGCAGCCCGTCCATATCGGTGCGCTCGATGCCTCGAAGCGACCACGAGAGGATGCCGGCGCCCGCGTCGCTCCCGGCCAGGCGCACACGCACGGTCCCGATCTGGCAGCGGTCCCCGGTGATCGTGAAGCCAAGATCCTCCCAGCGCTCGGGGTCATCTGCGAGCGTGAGCTCATCGATCGTGGCCTGGGTCATGCGTGCGAATCCGGGCGTCGCGCTGCACGCGCACCGGGAGCGAGGATCCTAGACGCTAGAACGGTGGGGTGAAGGGGACGCCAGAGCTGAGCGACCGCCGCCGCATGACGATTCTGGCGGTCTGCTGCATGAGCCTGCTGATAGTGGCGATGGACAACACCATCGTGAACGTCGCGCTGCCATCGATCCGCCGCGACCTGCACGCCTCCCTGTCGGGCCTGCAGTGGACGATCGACGCGTACGTGATCGTGCTTGCCAGCCTGCTTCTGCTGTCGGGCTCCACCGCCGACCGGCTGGGGCGCAAACGTGTCTTCCAGATAGGGCTCTCGCTGTTCGTGCTGGGCTCGCTGCTGTGCAGCCTGGCGCCCACGCTGGGGTGGCTGATCGCCGCGCGCATGCTGCAGGGCGTGGGCGGCTCGATGCTCAACCCGGTGGCGATGTCGATCATCACCAACGTGTTCACGGTGCCGCGCGAGCGAGCGCGCGCGGTGGGCGCCTGGGGCGCTGTGGTGGGGATCAGCCTCGCGCTCGGGCCGATCGTGGGTGGAGCGCTGACGCAGTCGGTGGGCTGGAGGGCGATCTTCTGGATCAACGTGCCGATCGGGATCGCGGCGATCATCCTCACTGCGATCTACGTGCCGGAATCGCGCGCGGCGCGCGCGCGCCGGGTGGACCCGCTGGGCCAGGCGCTGGTGATCATTGGCCTGGCCTCCCTCACCTACGCGATCATCGGCGGCCCCAAAGCGGGGTGGGGATCGGCGCAGACGATCGGCCTGGGCGTGCTCGCGCTCGCGGCACTGGCGGGAATGATCGTTTATGAGCCCAGGCGCAGCGATCCGCTGATCGAGCTGCGCTTCTTCAGGAGCGCGCCATTCTCCGGTGCCACGCTGATCGCCGTCTGCGTGTTCTCCGCGTTCGCGGCATTCCTGTTCCTGAACACGCTGTATCTGCAGAACGTGCGGGGCTACTCCGCCTTCCAGGCCGGCTGCTCGATTCTGCCGATGGCCGTGGCTGCGCTGTTTGCCAGCCCGTTGTCCGGTCGCTGGGTGGGCAGCCGCGGCGCGCGGGCGCCGTTGATGTTCGCGGGCGGCTGCGTGATGGTCAGCGCGCTGATGCTCACCGGGCTCACGGCCTCCACACCGCTTTGGCAGCTGCTGCTCGCGTATGCCATCTTCGGCGTGGGCTTCGGGTCGGTCAACCCTCCGATCACCTACACGGCCGTGTCGGGCATGCCCAACAATCAGGCCGGCGTGGCCGCGGCGGTGGCCTCGACGAGCAGGCAGGTGGGACAGGCTCTGGGCGTGGCGCTGGCCGGCTCGATCCTCGGCGTCGCAGCCGGGGCGGCCGGGCGCGGCCTGGCCGGCTCGAGCCATCCGGTGTGGTGGCTGGTGGCGGGCGCCGGAGCGGTGGTGCTCGCGCTGGGCATGGCCAGCACCTCGGCGTGGGCTAGGCGCACCGCGGCCGATTGCGCGGCGCTGCTCTCCGAAGACGCAGGGGAGCCTTCGCAGGCTGCGCCCGTCCAGATGCCGCCAGGCCCTAGCATCGAGGAGACGGTGCACGCCCGATGACAGATCCCGCGCCCTCCCGCAGGCCGCTGCGCGTGGCGCCAGCGCGCCGGGACCCGCACGCGCGCGAGCGCCCCTCCACACGGGAGCCGGGGAGCGCTCCCGTTCAGGGCGGGCCGCGGCGCACGCCCGCTCAGAGCGACCCTGAGCGTCCGGAGACGCCGAGCGGGCAGGCCCCACCGCCGCGCGCGCCCAACCCGTGGCCGATGCGCATGCTGCGCTACGTGCTGCCCGCCGCGGTCACGCTGGCAGGTGCGGTGGTGATGTGCTTCGGCAGCCAGATCGACCTGGAGGGAGGCGCCAGCATCGTCAGCGCGGGCCTTGCGATCTACTTCCTGAACTGGCTCTACCGCGTGGGCGTCTCCGGCGACCGCCAGCGCGACGCGGAGGCCAGGGCGCGCGACTACTTCGACGCGCATGGGCGCTGGCCGGATTAGCGCTTGCGACAGCTGAGCATGCCCGCGCGCGCCGGTTTCTCCATTCGTCGAAGGAAAAACGCCCGCTGGCAGGGGAGAATCCCTCGGTGAGCTCCGGCCTGCAGACCCCTGCCGTCACCGACTACCACCCCAAGGCGCCGTTCCTTGACGAGCTGTTCGAGGCCGACGGTACGCCGCGCCCGACCGCGCTGGCGCTGATCGAGGAGCTGCGCCGCCTTGGCCCGGAGGGGCTGATGGACGCGGGCCGGCGCCGCGATGCGATCTTCATGCAGCAGGGCATCACCTTCGAGACCAGCAACGTGAGCGGCGGCTCGCATGAACGCCCATTCCCGCTTGACCTGGTGCCGAGGGTGCTCAACGGCGAGGAGTGGCGCGCGATCAAGCGGGGCCTTGCGCAGCGCATCCGTGCGCTGAACCACTTCGTGGACGACGTCTACCACGCACGCGAGATCGTGCGCGAGGGGATCGTCCCGTGGCGGCTGGTGGCCTCCTGCTCGCACTTCGCGCGCGCGGTGCACGGCATCCGGCCCCCGGGGGGCGTCTACACGCACGTGGCCGGCTGCGACCTGGTTCGCCACAGCGACGGCACCTGGAAGGTGATCGAGGACAACGTGCGCATCCCGTCGGGCATCTCCTACGTGCTGGAGAACCGCGCGGCGATGGCGCGCCTGGTACCGGAGCTGTTCTCCTCCTACCGTGTCAGGCGCGTGGACCACTACCCGCAGCTGCTGCTTGGCGCGCTGCGTTCGGTGGCACCGTCCGCGGAGAGCGAGGCGACGGTGGTGGTGTGGACCCCGGGACCTGCCAACCCCGCCTACTTCGAGCACGCGTTCCTGGCGCGCCAGATGGGCGTGGAGCTCGTGGAGGCATCGGATCTGGTGGTGCGCGACGACGTGCTGTACATGCGCACCACACGCGGCCTGGAGCGCGCCCACGCGGTCTACCGCAGGATCGACGACGACTTCGTGGATCCGCTGGAGTTCCGCCCTGATTCGCTGCTGGGCGTGCCCGGGCTGCTGCGCGCCTACCGCGCCGGCAGCGTGGCGATCGCAAACGCGCTGGGCACGGGCGTGGCCGATGACAAGGCGATCTACTGCTTCGTGCCGGAGATGATCCGCTTCTACCTCGGCGAGGAGCCGATCCTCGAAAACGTTCGCACCTACCTGCTCTCAGACCCGGAAATGCTCGAGCACGTGCTCGGCCGCCTGGAGGAGCTGGTGGTCAAGCCGACCGGCGAGAGCGGCGGCAAAGGCGTGATGATCGGCCCGCACGCATCCGAGCAGGAAATCGAGCGCATGCGCCGGCGCGTGCTCGCCGACCCAGAACGCTGGATCGCCCAGGATGTGGTGAGGCTCTCCACGGTGCCCACCGTCGGCCCGGACGGGGTGCTGGCGCCCAGACACGTGGACCTGCGCCCGTTCGCGGTGTTCGGCGAGCGCATCGACATCGTCCCAGGCGGCCTCACGCGGGTGGCGCTGGAGGAGGGTTCGCTGATCGTCAACTCCTCACGCGGCGGCGGCTCCAAGGACACATGGGTGCTGGAGGACGGCGACGATGCCGACCGCGCGGGCCCCCCGATCGCGGACACCCAGCCCCCGGCGCTGCCGGACCTGCGCTACGGCGCGTGGGTGGGCCAGCAGCAGCAGCAGCAGCAGCAGCAACAACAACAACAACAGCAGCAAAAGCGGCAGGGCGCCGAAACGAGCTGATGCTCGCGCGGATCGCTCACGAGCTGTACTGGCTCGGGCGAAACCTCGCCCGAGCGGAGTTCACCGCACGCGCTGCAGAGGCGGTGTTCCACTCCGAGCTTCAGGGCACCTCGGACTCGCGGCCCAGCGTGAGCTTCGGATCGGGCGGGCTGATGGCGATGCTGGGGGATGTGGACGAGCGCTCGTCCAGTATCGAGGCACTGGGCCAGCTGACACTCGACCCCGAGCACCCGGGTTCGATGCTCGCCAGCATCGAACGGGCGCGCGAAGGAGCGCGCACGGTGCGCGACGTGATCAGCGCAGAGATGTGGGAGGCGGTCAACACCACCACGCTGCGTCTGCGCGGCGGCTCACAGCCGGGCTGGACCGCACCTTCGGGGCCATACATGGCATCGCAGTACGTCAAGGAGCGAACCGCGCTGATCTGGGGCGTGGCCAACCGCACGATGCTGCGCGACGAAGCCAAGTGCTTCCTGGACGCAGGTGGCCTGATCGAGGTCTCCGACATGGTCCTGCGGATGCTGCGCGTAGCGCTGCCGCCGGGTGACTCCAACGCCGCGGACGGCCATGCGCTGATCCTGCTGCAGGCTGTGGGCGGCTTCCACGCATACCTGCGCGCGGTGACCGCGCCGCCAAACGCGCACCCGGTTGCGAGGTTCCTGTTGTTCGAGCGCGCCTACCCCGATAGCGTTGCCGCCTGCGTGGACTCATTGCACGAGGTATTCACCAGCGCCGACGCCGGCCCCCGCAACTCCAAGCCCGTGCTGCGTGTCAGCCGACTGGCGGCCGATCTGGACTTCCAGCGCCGCGCGCTGCCGGAGGGCGCCGAGCTGACGGGGATCTGCGAACAGACCCAGCAGGAGCTCGCGCGCATCGACCAGGACGTGGCCGAGCGCTACTTCGCGGGCGCCGCCTCGGCCGGCGAGCGGAGGTGAGCGCGGCGTGCACTTCGCGATCCGCTTCCTGACCGAGTACCGCTACGACGCACCCGTCACCGACAACCTCAACGCGCTACGCGTGCGCCCCGCAACCACCTCCACCCAGCGCTGCGACGAGTTCCACACGCGCATCGAGCCCGAGGCCCGCGTGAGCCGCTACCTGGACTACTTCGGCACGGAGGTGCTCGAGTTCGGCATCCCCTCCGCGCACGACCATCTGACAATCGACGTGCGCGCGCGCGTTGTGACCTCAGCCCCGGCGGAGCCCCCGGAGGGTGAGTGGGAGAGCCTCAGGAGCAGCTCCTATGTGGACGCTGCCGGCGAGTTCGCGCTGCCCTGGCAGGACCAGCCGCCGGTCGCGGGGCTGGAGGAGCTGGATGCCGCCCTCGAGGCGGACACCCCGCGCGAGACGCTCGAACAGCTGTGCGAGGTGGTGCCCGACCGCTTCGAATACCGCCGCGGCGCAACCTACGTGGGCTCCACCGTCGAGCACCTGCTGGAAGTGGGCGCAGGGGTGTGTCAGGACTTCGTGCACGTCTCGCTGGTGCTGCTCAGGCGGCGCGGCATCGCCGCGCGCTACGTCTCCGGGTACCTGTGGGCTGCGCCCCAGGACGAGGGCGAGGACTCGGTGGAGGTCGATACGCATGCCTGGCTGGAGGCGCTGCTGCCGGGCACCGACGGCAGGGGCGAGCCCGTTTGGGTGAGTGCCGACCCCACCAACAGGCGCCTGACGAGCGAGACGCACGTCAAGATCGGCCACGGGCGCTTCTACGCGGACGTGCCGCCCGTCAAGGGCCTGTACCTCGGCGGCGCCGACTCAGAGCTCAGCGCCGCGGTCACCATGTCGCGTCTGGATCCCCAGGCCAGCGCGCGCGCCTGAGTCCCCGCGGGCGCGGTTGATCGCGAGGCCCGCCACGACCGGACGCCGACCCGAGGCAGGACGCCAACTCTCGGCGGACGCCAACCCGCGGCGCGACACCGACCCGCGGCGGACGCCAACCGGCGGCAGGACGCCAACCCGCGGCGTGACGCCGTTCCGCGAGGCGGCGCTAACCCTGGTAGCCGGCCAGCAGGTCCGTGAACGCGTAGGGAGTCTGCGCGATCCCGCTGCATTCCGCGCCCGGGTCTCCGGCTGGGCACGGCCGGTCGCGGTTCACCGACCAGAAGCTCATGCGGCCCAGGTCCACTTCGCGCGCAAACGCCAGCATCGTTTCGTAGTCCGCCACTGTGACCGTCTCCGACGCTTCGTCAGTCCTGCCGTTCATGCTCGAGATGCCCGTGTGCTCCAGCGCCTGCGCCTCGGAGATCCCGTAGCGCGAGACAAGGTCCGCGGCAAGCGCCAGTGCGGCGCGGATCGATGCATGCCCCATGTCCGTGAGCGGTCGCCCGAAGTCGAAGGGCATGCCAGTCCACACGGTCGGCTGAAAGCCGATCGCCGCAGCATCGGCGATCAGGCTGAGACCCGCCGGTTCCGGGCCCCCTTCGCCGACGCCCAGCGTCAGCGATATCTCAAGCGCCGGGTCCTCGCGCTGGAGCATCGCCAGCGCAGCCACCACACGCTTGCGCACCGCCGCCCCCGAGATCTCCGTGTGCTCGATGTCGATGTCGATCGCCTGCAGGCCGTAGTCGGCTACCACCTTCTGGTAGGCCGCTGCCAGCGCGGCGGGCGTTTTGCACGACACCCCCAGCTTCGAGCCGCTCCAGCCGCCGAAGGAAGCCACCACTTCACCGCCCGCCGCCCGGATCGCCGCGATCGCCTGCGCGTCGCTGCCCCCGAGCAACGGGCGCTGCCCGTCCCACTCGGGGTTGCACGTGCCGTGGGAGAGCACGAACGCGAGCGTGATGTCCCTGATACCCGTTTCGCTCATGACGCTCACAGGCGGCTGCGGTTCCCCCCAGCCCAGGTACTCGTACGGCGCCGCCATGTCCACCGGCACGCCCGATGCCGGCGCGATCCCCGGCGGGAGGCCGCTCAGCGCCGAGATGCCGCTCGACGGGGGAGCGCCGCGCGCTGGCGCTGACGCAGCCGTCCCGCACACCGCAACCGCAAGTGCGCACACGAGCGCACAGAGCGCGCGCCGGCGCGCGGGCACGCGGGCGATCACGAGGCTCCTCCCCGCCCCCCGGGCGCAAGCGAGTATGCGAGCCACGGCTCGCGCACTGCGCCGATGCGGTCATAGACCGACTGTGCCCTGGCGTTCTCCGGCGCGGTCTGCCAGTCCAGCCGCGTTGCGCCGCGCGCGCGGCAGCGCTCGAGGCATGCCTCGATCAGCCGCTCCGCCAGGCCTGTGCCGCGCGCGGCCGGCGCGATGTACAGGTCGTTCATCACACCTATGCGCTCACCCTCGGTCGTGTCCCAGCTCCAGAAAACGGTGGCGAACCCCACGGCCGCGCCGGTGGGCTCGCGAGCGATCAGCTGCACCCCCTCCAGCTCTGGGTCGCCGATCAGCGCACGGGAGAGGCGGAGCAGCCGCTCGTCGGCGGGCCGTGTCTCGTAGAAGTCGCAGTAGGCGCGCATCAGCGCCAGCAGCTCGGGCAGATCCTTCTCACCCGCCGCTGCGATCGCATGGCCGCTGTGCGCGGCGCTCACAGCGGTATCCCCGATGCGGCCATGGTGCTGATGCTATTGCCCGAGCTGGGCGAGCGGGGCGGGGCTAGGATCCCCGCCTAGCGATGATCGAGCCCCGGCACCCACGCCACCTGGCGTGCTACGGAACGCTGATGAGCGGCTTTCCCTGCCAGCGGGAGCTCGGCGTGCACGAGCAGCTGCGCCTGCAGGGGCCCTGCAGCATCGCGGGACTGCTGGTGGATCTCGGCGAATGGCCGGGCCTGGTTCCCGGTGACGGGGTCGTGCGCGGCGAGCTGTTCGAGGTGCTCGACGAGCGCGTGTGGAGCACGCTCGACCCGTTCGAGGACTACCTCCCCGGCGACCCCGGCGCCTCGAGCTTCCTGCGCAGCGCGGTACGGCTGCTGCACCCCGATCTGGACGCCTGGGTCTACATCGCCCACGGCGCAGCCGCGAACGGCCCGGTGATCGCCTCGGGGTCCTGGATGGGCCGCCCGGCCCCGGCGCCGGCTGGTGAGCACCGCCCGCCGGAGGGCGCCCACGACGCCGGGCGCGACCGCGAGGAGGAGCTCGCGCCCCCGCCGGGGGCTTAGCGGGACATCACAGTGCGGTCAACCATCTAGCATCGGCGGCACAAATGCAGGCAGCGGTCTCACCCTCGGCACCGGGCCCTGTGACGCCCCAGCGTCTGCGCGTGATCTTCGCCGGGCTGATGCTGGTGATGCTGCTGGCGGCGCTGGACCAGACGATCGTCGCCACCGCGCTGCCGACGATCGTCGGGGACCTGGGCGGTCTGGACCGGCTGGCCTGGGTCACCAGCGCCTTTCTGCTGGCCCAGACAGCGGTCACCCCCATCTACGGCAAGCTGGGCGACCTGTACGGGCGAAAGCGCGTGCTGCAGATCGCGGTGGCGGTCTTCCTGGCGGGCTCGGCGCTTTGCGGGCAGGCGGGCACGATGACCGAGCTGATCGCCTTCCGCGCGGTGCAGGGCCTCGGCGCCGGCGGGCTGATCGTGCTCACCCAGTCGGTCATCGGCGACATCGTGCCGCCTCGCGACCGTGGCAAATATCAGGGCCTGTTCGGCGCGGTCTTCGGCGTGGCCAGCGTCGCCGGGCCGCTGCTGGGCGGCGCAATCGTGCAGACGGTGTCCTGGCGCTGGATCTTCTACGTCAACCTGCCTGTCGGCGCGATCGCGCTGGTGGTGCTCTCCAGCACGCTGCCGCGCGGCGGCTCGAGCGGGCGCCCGGTGATCGACTTTCTCGGCGCCGGGGTGCTGGCATCTGGGCTCTCGGCGATCGTGCTGGTGGCCAGCCTCGGCGGCACCACGTGGGCCTGGGGCTCGGCGCAGACGGTGGCGGTGGGCGCGCTCGGCGTGGTTCTGCTGGCGCTGTTCGCCGTGGTCGAGCGCCGCGCGGCCGAGCCGGTGCTGCCGCTGAGACTGCTGCGCGACCGGATCTTCGCGGTGGCCGGCGCCGAGTCGCTGATCGTGGGTTTTGCGCTGTTCGGCTCGGTCACGTTCCTGCCGCTGTACTTCCAGACCGTCGACGCCGCCACCCCCACGGGCGCGGGCCTGCGCCTGATACCGCTGATGCTGGGCGTGCTGGTGATGTCGATCGTCTCCGGTCAGACGATCTCGCGCACCGGGCGCTACCGCGCCTTCCCGATCGCGGGCACCGCGCTGATGTCGGTGGGCCTGCTGCTGCTCTCAAAACTCTCCATCGGCACCAGCGCGCTGCAGGCGGACCTGTCGCTGCTGGTGCTGGGGGTGGGCCTTGGATCGGTGATGCAGGTTCTCGTGCTGGCGGTGCAGAACGCCGTGGACTACTCGGTGCTCGGCTCGGCCACCTCGGGCGTGACACTGTTCCGCGGCATCGGCGGGTCACTTGGAGCGGCCGTGTTCGGAACGATCTTCAGCTCGCGCCTGACCTCGCAGCTGAAGGGCGCCTTCAGCGGCCAGCTGAGCGCCCAGATCGCCAAAGGCGCGCGGCTCACCGGCGAACAGGTCAAACGCCTGCCGCTGCAGGCAAGGCACCTGTACGAGAACGCCTACGTGCATGCGCTCAGCCCCGTGTTCATCGCCGCCGCGGGCGTGGGCGCGGTGGGCTTCCTGCTCAGCTGGCTGCTGCAGGAGCGCCCGCTGCGCGACGCAGCCGCCACCAGCACCGGCCTGGACGACAGCATGGCCGCACCGCGTTCGCCGGACTCGCTGGCCGAGCTCGAGCGCTCGCTGGCGCGCGCATCGGGACCGGAGCGCCGGCGCCGGTTCGCCCAGCGGCTCGCCGAGCGCGCCGACGTTCACCTCAGCCCCGGCGCCACCTGGGCGCTGGTGCGCATCGACGAGCACGGCGCCGCGCGTGCGCGCGCACTCGCCGAAGGAGAGGGCGTCGAGGCGAGCCTGATCGCCAACGCCGTGGCCGAACTGCGCGGGAAGGGCCTGATCGCAGGTGAGGAGGAAGCACAGCTGACAGAGCAGGGGCGCAGCCTCGCCGCGCGCGCCGTGGCCGCGCGCAGGGAACTGCTGCTTGAGATGCTCGCCGACGAGTCCGCCACGCGCGACCCCGCCGTTGAGGATCTGCTGCGCCGTCTTGCACGCGAGCTGACCGGCGAGCCGCCCCAGCAGCGCGCGGTACCCGCGCCCGCCGTCGCGCCCGCCTGAACGACCTCCTCGGACTCGACCTCTAGGCGGGCAGCGTGAGGCCCATCCACACGTGCGCGATCCCGGCTTCCTGGAAGACCTCTGACTCCACCGCATAGCCCGCCTGCTCGTACAGCGCCACCGCTTCCAGCTGCGCCGCCAGCACCAGCCGACGCACGCCGCGCGCGCGGGCGCGCACCGATGCCAGCGCGAGCATCTGCGAGGCGATGCCGCGGCGTCTCCACGGCCGCGCCACCGCCACGCGGCTGACCTTGCCCTCCTCCGCGCCCACGATCAGGCGCAGCGTGGCCACCACGGCCCCATCCAGGTCAGACAGCGCCACCAGGTGCTCGGCGTGCTCATCCAGCGAGTCCAGCTCTTCGGAGAGCGGCACGCCCTGCTCGCGCACGAACACCTCTTCGCGCACAGCGCGCGCGCCCCGGATGTCCTGCTCACCTGTAACCCAGCGGATCGAGTAGCCCTCGTCGTTCACGCGCCCAACATACCCGCCTCAGGGCACCGGCCCGAAGGCCATCTGCGACGTGTCGGGGATGCCTGCCAGCAGCACCTCGGCGGCAGCGCGCGGCACCCCGTCGGGGCTGATCAGCTCCGTGTCGCTGCCGCCGCCCGCGGCGCACGGCGCGGCCCGCCCGTCCTGGTAGAGCAGGCCGTAGTAGAAAACGTGCACCGGCGCCAGCCGGGGATCGCGGATCAGCGCCAGCAGATATGACGCGTCGGAGGCCTGCGCCGCCTGGCCCCTGATCGCGCCGTCCTCGCAGTAGTACGCGCCCACCTCGGTGAACCAGACGCGCGCGCTCCTGCCGCCGCGCGGCAGCGCGCCGATCATGCCCAGCAGCCGGGCGTCGTCGTGCGTGCGCACCGCCACGTAGGGATGCACGCCCCAGATCTGCGGCGCGAACGTCAGCGATCGCTCGTATTCGCGCTCGTAGGCCACCGCGCCGGGGCCGTCCTGCAGGTCTCCGGCGATCACCGTGCAGCCGCGCCCGCGCCCGCAGGCCGCGTTGGCAGCGTCGGCCATCCTCGCCGCCAGCGGCGCGGGCTCGCGGCCCTGGTCGTTCGGCTCGTTCCAAGCCTCCACGTAGGGCACCTGCGCACCCAGCGACCGTGCCAGGCGCAGCATGCCTTCAAGGGCGCCGCCGTATTCCGCTGTGCCGGCCGGATAGCGCCCGTCGTAGCTGGTCAGCGCCAGCACAGGCGTGAGGCCCTCCTGCGCGACGTCCGTCAGCCACGCTTCAAGGCGTTCGCGGTAGTCACCTGCGGGTGAGGGCCCGGAGCTCGGCTCGCCCGCCGCGTTCCACTGGACCACGTAGCGTGCCATTGTGATCTGAGGTGCGGCGCCCCGGAGCGTGCGCCGCGCAAGCCACAGAGCCAGCGGGCTCGAGCCGAACGAACCCCCCCAGGCCGGCAGGCTCTGGTCGGAGATGCCATCCACGCGTCCCGCCGCGGGCGCAATGGCGGAGGCCGGCGCAGCGGCCGGCGCCCCGATGGCAGAAGCCGGCACCGCGGCCGGCGCCCCGACGGCAGAAGCCGGCACCGCGGCCGGCGCCTCGACGGCCGGATCCCGCACAGCGGCCGGGGCCCCGACGGCCGGATCCCGCGTGCCGGCCGGCGCCCCGATGGCGGAGGCCCCGGGAGCCAGGCCGCCGGCCGGCAGCGTGCACGCTGCGAGCGTGCAGCCGGCGGCGCACAGCAGCTTTGCGGCGGTGCGCGGTCTCCTCACCGCCGCCCATGCTAGGAGCTCAGGCGGTGACGGGCGCCGCCTGGTCGCTGTAGACCTCGCCGCGCTCAGCCTTCTCCACCAGCGACTCCGGCGGCTCGAAGCGCTCGCCGTATGCCTCCGCCAGCTCGCGCGCGCGCGCCACGAAGCCCGCCACGCCGCCGGCGTAGCCGTTGATGTACTGCAGCACTCCGCCCGTCCAGCCCGGGTAGCCGATGCCGAAGATCGAACCGATGTTGGCGTCTGCGACCGTCTCGATGACGCCCTCGTCCAGGCACCTGACCGTCTCGATCGACTCGATGAACAGCATCCGCTCCTCGAGGTCCTTCAGCGAGATCGACGCGGGGTCGGAGCTCTCCGGGAACGCCTCTTTGAGGCCCTTCCACAGGCCCGTGCGCTTGCCGTCCTCGTAGTCGTAGAAGCCGGCGCCCGCCAGCTTGCCGCCGCGGCCCTCCTCCAGCAGCCTGTCCACCACCTCGAACGCGGGATGCGGGGTCCAGGTGGCGCCTTCGGCTTCCACCGCCGCGCGGGTGGCGTCGCGGATCTTCCTGGCCAGGTTGAGGTTGAGCTCGTCGCTCAGCTGCAGCACCGGCGCGGGATAGCCCGCCTGGCCTGATGCCTGCTCGATCGATGCCGCCGGAACGCCCTCCAGCAGCATTGCGATTCCCTCGTTGATGAAGGTGCCGATCACGCGGCTGGTGAAGAAGCCGCGGCTGTCGTTGACCACGATCGGCGTCTTCTTGATCAGCCTGGCCAGATCCAGCGCGCGGTAGAGGGTCTCATCGGTGGTCTTCTCGCCCTTGATGATCTCAAGCAGCGGCATCTTGTCCACCGGGCTGAAGAAGTGCAGGCCGATGAAGTCCGCCGGGCGCGAGACGCCCTCCGCCAGCTCGGTGATGGGCAGCGTGGAGGTGTTGGACCCCAGCAGCGCGTCCGGCGCGAGGTGCGGCTCGATCTCCGCGAACACCTGCGCCTTGACGGCGGGGTCCTCGAACACCGCCTCGATCACCAGGTCCGCACCATCTGCCGCCGCGGCGTCGTCGCTCGGTGTGATCCGCGCCAGCAGCTCATCGGCCTGCTCCTGGGTGGAGCGCCCGCGGGCGACCGCCTTCTCGAGCAGGCCCTGCGAGTAGGCCTTGCCGTGCTCGGCAGCCTGCAGCGAGACGTCCTTCAGGACCACCTCGATGCCCGCTTTGGCGCACACATAGGAGATCGCCGCGCCCATCATGCCGGCGCCCAGCACCACCACCTTCTTCGGCGCGAACGACTCGATCTCGGCCGGCCGGCCGCGGTCGCCGCTGACCTGCTGAAGGTCGAAGAAGAACGCCTGGATCATGTTCTTCGAGACCTGTCCGGTGGCCAGGTCGGTGAAGTAGCGTCCCTCGATCTCGATCGCGGTGTCGAAGTCGACCTGCGCACCCTCCACCGCAGCGGACATGATGTGGTGCGGCGCCGGGTAGTTCGCACCCTTCAGCTGCTTGCGCAGGTTCGCCGGGAACGCCGGCAGGTTCTGTGCGAGCTTCGGGTTCGACGGCGTGCCGCCCGGGATCTTGTAGCCCTTGACGTCCCAGCGCTGAACCGTGGGCTCATCGGCCGGCTGGGCCTTGATCCATGCCTTGGCCGCGGGCACGAGCTCCTCGCGGGTGCCCACCACCTCGTCCACCAGGCCCATCTCCAGAGCCTTGGCCGGCCGCAGTTCCTGCCCCTGCAGCAGCAGGCCCATCATGGCATCCACGATGCCGAACATGCGCACCGTGCGCACCACCCCGCCCGCGCCCGGGAGCAGCCCCAGCTTGACCTCCGGGAAGCCGAGCTTCGCACGCGGGTCATCGACGATCACGCGGTGATGCGTGGCCAGCGTTATCTCAAGGCCACCGCCCAGCGCTGCGCCGTTGATGGCGGCGGCAACGGGCTTGCCGAGCGTCTCCAGGCGGCGCAGCTGGCCCTTGACCTCGCGGATGCCCGCAGCGAACTCCGCCGCGTGCTCGCGCGTGACGCGCTTGAGGTCGTTGAGGTCGCCGCCCGCGAAGAACGTCTTCTTGGCGGATGTGATCACCACTCCTGTGATCGAGTCGCGCTCCGCCTCCAGGCGCTCCACGGTCGCCCCCATCGAATCGATGTACGCGGCGTTCATGGTGTTGGCCGACTGGTTGGGGTCGTCCAGCGTCAGCAGCACGATTCCGTCCTCGTCCTGCTCCCAGCGGATGGTTGTGCTCTCTCCCATGATCAGATCGCCTCCACGACTGTCGCGATTCCCATGCCGCCGCCCACGCACAGCGTGGCCAGGCCGTAGCGGCCGCCGCGACGGTGCAGCTCGTCGATGAGCGTCCCGAGGATCATTCCCCCGGTCGCCCCCAGCGGATGGCCCATGGCGATGGCGCCGCCGTTGACGTTGACCTTCTCCAGGTCCAGGCCCATGTCCCTGACGAAGCGCAGCACCACCGCGGCGAACGCCTCGTTGATCTCCACCAGATCCAGGTCCTCAACCGAGATCCCAGCCTTGGCGAGGGCCTTGCGGCTGGCAGGCGCCGGGCCGGTCAGCATGATCGTCGGGTCCGCGCCCGAGACCGCCGTGGCCAGGATGCGCGCCCTGGGTGTCAAGCCCAGTTCAGCTCCGGTGCGCTCGTTGCCGATCGTCAGCAGCGACGCGCCGTCGACGATCCCCGACGAGTTGCCCGGGGTGTGCACGTGTTCGATGCGCTCCACCCAGTGGTACTTCTGCAGCGCCACCGCGTCGAAGCCGCCCATGTCGCCGATCGCGGCGAACGAGGGCTTCAGACCGCCCAGCGTCTGCACGGTGGTGCCGGGCCGGATGAACTCCTCGTGGTCGAGCACCACGTTCTCGTTGAGGTCGCGCACCGGGATCACCGAGCCCGCGAAGCGCCCCTCCGCCTCGGCCGCGGCGGCGCGCTCCTGCGAGCGCGCCGCGTAGGAGTCGACGTCCTCGCGGCTGAACTCCTCGATCGTGGCGATCAGGTCCGCGCTGATGCCCTGCGGGATGAACGAGGTGTCGTAGTTGGTCTCCGGGTCCATCGCCCAGGCGCCGCCGTCGGAGCCCATGGGCACGCGCGACATCGACTCCACGCCGCCCGCGAACACCAGGTCCTCCCAGCCGGAGGCGACCTTCTGGGCCGCCACGTTGACGGCCTCGAGGCCCGACGCGCAGAAGCGGTTGAGCTGGACACCGGCCACGGTGTCGGGCAGCCCCGCCTTGATCGCCGCGGTCTTGGCGATGTCGGCGCCCTGGTCGCCCACCGGCGAGACGCAGCCGAGCACAACATCATCCACGCGGCTTGGATCGAGTTTCTCGTTGCGGATCAGCGTCTCGTGCATCAGCCCCACGACCAGATCCACGGGCTTGGTGCCGTGCAGCGAGCCGTTGAACTTGCCCTTCCCCCGCGGGGTGCGGATCGCGTCGAAGACGAGCGCGTCGGTGGCAGACATGCGTCGGACCTCCTGGTCGGTGGGGTTGCCCGGCGGGCGCGGGGCAGCGGTGCGCGCTCAGCGGGAACGCGAGATCGGCGCCAACGCTACCAGAGATACGTTCATGCGTGAACGCAAATATGTCTAGGATCAGACGATGAGCAGCGCGATCGATGCGGGCGCCCGCCGCAGCCAGGCCCAGCGCAGCGCCGCCACCCGCGAGGCGCTGCTCGAGGCCACCATCGCCTGCCTGGTGCAGGACGGCTACGCCAGCACGACCACCAGCCGCGTGGCCGAGCGCGCGGGCGTCTCACGCGGCGCGCATCTGCATCACTTCCAGACGCGTCAGGCGCTCCTGGCGGCCGCCATGGAGCGCCTCGCCGAGCGCCGCTCCCACGAGCTGCAGGCCGCCGCCGCGCATCTGCCCGCCGGGCGCGAGCGCCTGGCGCTGAGCCTCGACCTGCTCTGGGGCGGCTACGCAAGCCCCCTGTTCCAGGCGGCCCTGGACCTGTGGTCGCACGCGCGCACCGACCCCGAGCTGCGCGAGCGCCTGGTGGAGGTGGAGCGGCGCCTGGACCGCCAGACGCTCGAGGTCACGCGGCTGCTGTTCGCCGACCGCGCCGATCAGCCCGACTTCGACCGCCTGATCGAGATGGCCGTGGCGACCATGCGAGGCCTCTCGCTGCTTGACACGCTGCACCCCGGCAGCGGACGCAACCGCAAGCAGTGGGCGTACTGCCGTGCCCGCCTGGTGGACCTGTTCGAAGGCGCGCCCGTGCCGGCCGGCGGCCCGGTCCGCTCAGCCCCGTCCGCCGTGCCGCGGGTCCCCGCGCCCCGCTCCCGCGGCAGCGCCGGCGCGCGCGCCGCTCAGCCGCCCGCGAGCGGCGCCACATAGCGCAGGAACGGCTGCACCTCGAGCGCCCGTCCCGTCGCGGCCTCGATCAGCGGCCCGGTGTCCATGCGCCTGCCGTGGCGGTGCACCCGCTCGGCCAGCCAGCGCTTGACGGGCTCCAGCTCACCGGCGCGCAGGCAGTCCTCCATCGGGCCCACATCGCGCAGGAGCGCCTCCCACATCTGAGCCGCGATCAGGCAGCCCAGCGCGTAGCTTGGGAAGTAGCCGAAGCTGCCCGCCCCCCAGTGAACGTCCTGGAGGCAGCCAAGCGCGTCGGATGGCACCTCGACGCCCAGCAGCCTGCGCATGCCATCGCGCCACGCGCCCGGCAGGTCGGCCACGGCGAGGTCACCCTCGATCAGCGCCAGCTCCAGCTCGAAGCGAAGGATGATGTGCAGCGGGTATGTCAGCGGGTCCGCCGAGACGCGGATCAGGGAGGGCGCCACACCGACCAGCACCGCGTGCAGGTCAGTGCCGGAGACCTCGAAGCCCCCGGTCCGCAGCTCGCCGGCGAGCACCTCGGCGAACGCCAGGTCGCGCGCAACGTGGTTCTCCCAGAGCTTGCTCTGGGACTCGTGTATCGACATCGAGGTGCCGCAGCCGAGGTTCGTGCGCGCGAGCGCCACATCCACCTGGCGCTCGTACAGCGCGTGCCCGAACTCGTGCAGGGAGCTCAGCAGCGACTCCACCTCTCCGTCGGTGTAGCGCGTGGTGATGCGCGAATCGCCCTGTCCCATCCACGTGCTGAACGGATGCGCCGAGACGTCCACCCGCCAGCTGGAGCTCTCCACGCCCAGACGCGCGAGCGTCCCCGCCACCGCCGTGCGCTGCACGTCAACGGGCACCTGCAGCGAACGCCGCGGGGAGCGCTCGCTCGCCGCCGCCACCAGCGGCGGCAGCTCCCTCGCCAGCTCGCCGAACAGGCTCTGAAGCTCAGCTGTGCGCGCGCCGTAGTCGTAGTCGGCGAGCAGCGCCTCATACGCGCTCTGTCCCTCCTCGGCCACGCACAGCCCCCGTTCCCGCGCCAGCTCCACATTGCGCTGCAGCGCAGGCGCGAAGGACTCGAAGTCATCCTGCGCACGAGCCGCCCGCCAGCGCTCCTGCCCCTCCGCGCCGGCACGGGCGATCTCCACCGCCAGGTCGCCGGGCACGCGCCTGGCACGCTCGAAGTCGCGGCGCGCGATGCGCACGATGTCCCTGTCAAGCTCGCCCAACGCGCCGTCTGCGAGCTGCGCGATCCAATCCCCGATCTCCTCGCTCGTGGCGCGCTCATGCGCCAGTCGCGCCAGCGCGCCCATCTGCATCGCTCGTCCGGCGCCGCCCGCGCTCGGCATCATCACGAGCTGGTCCCACTCCGCCAGCGCCGCCAGCGCACCGAGATCCGACAGCTCCGCCAGGCGCTCGCGCAGGCTCTCCAGGGGGTCCGCGCCGACTCCGCTCTCGCTCATCGCGTGAAGCCTATGCCCAGCGCCAGCCGGACGCGCCGGAGCGCCCGGCGCCGCGCGAGGGGAGAGCCGAGCCGCTAGGCGGCCTGAGCCGCGGGCCGCAGCGGTCGCAGCTCCTCGGTGTAGGAGATCGCGCGGCGCGCCAGCACGCCGCCGGGGCCGATCTCGTAGGCGCCCATGCGCAGCAGCGGCGGTGAGTACACGTGCAGCGTCACCGCCGGGTCACAGCCCGCATGACGGACGCGGTGGATGTCCGCGCAGGAGAAATGAAAGCTCGAGCCCACGCCCACGGTTCGCTCCAGCGGCGGGCCCTCGATCGCAAGGCGCTCCTCGCGCACCGCACCGCTCAGCACCGCCACCGCACCCGCCGATGCGTCGTGGTCGTGAAAGCCCGTGTCGTGGTCGTCCATCCAGCAGATCAGCCAGGCGCTCACGTGCTCGTCGCAGAGCAGCTCCTCGTACAGGCGCTGCGTGGCGTCGTGCTTGACGCGCTCGATCCAAAGCTCCGGGCGCCCCGCAAGCTCGATCGCGAACGCCTGCAGCTCCTGCGCACTGAGGTCGCGCCCGCGCGGCCGCGGGACACGCGAGATGTGCGTCGCGCTGCTCGCGCTCATCGCGCCACCGCATCGGCAACCGCGGCACCGGACAGTGCCCGCGCGGTGGCGCCCGCAACGCTGTCCCAGTCCATGCCCGCCGGCATGCCAAGCTCCGCCGGCTCCACCACCGGGCGGTCCGAGCCGTAGAGCAGCTGAGACGGCGCCAGCGCCGTCACCATCCGCGCGGTCTGTGCCCCATAGGAGGAGCTGTCGTAGAACAGCAGCGGGTCGTGCTCGGAGAGCTCCGGGCCGCCCCGCGCCCTCAGGCGGTCGCCGTGCAGCGGGGCAAGCCCCGCCAGCATCGTGAAGATCACGCGCAGATGCGGGTGCGCCGCGCGCCCGGCGCCAACAAACGCCAGCCACGCCTCCTGCATGCCCGACACGTAGCGCGTCATCGCCGGCCACCACAGCGGCTCGGACAGGCACAGCTCGCGCTGGCACGCCCCCACCCCCGTGACACGCCCGGGGCCCGAGTGCACCAGCAGGGGCGCCCCCGCACAGGCCAGGCGCTCGAGCACGCCCGCGAGCCGCGAGAGCCCCGCCAGCGAGGAGATCGCGCCCGCCGGCAGGGACAGGCCCACGCAGCCGCGTGCAAGCAGCACGTCCACGTCGCCGGGGTCGGGATCTGCCAGCGGGATCGCCCCCCACACCCCGAACGGCTCGCCCAGGGCCAGGGCTCCCTCGTGATAGGCGTCAAGCAATGGAACCGCCTGCTCACGAGAGAGCCCCTCGATGCCAAGGGGGCTGGACAGGCACAGCAGCGCCCTGTCCAGGCCGTCATGGCCAACCAGCTCCGCTCGACGCGAGGGCTGCTCACTCGACAGGTCGATCACATACGGGCGCTCGTCCGCCAGATACAGCACCGCCAGACCGCTTTCCCGCCGGATGAAGGGAAACTCCCAGCGTGCCGAGAGCTCTTCAACGAGAGGCTCGGTCCAGAGATGTTGGTGAACGTCTACACGCATAATTATCAGTTTGTCGAGTGGTTTTATAGAGATTAGCAGTTCTGCACGCGAAAATGCAAGCCCTCGCCACGAATGCACCCGCGTGCCGCACGCCATATGGTGCAGACGTGCCCGACACGCTCGCCGACTCCTGGGTGATGGACTTCGCGGAGGGCTCGCGCGAGCTTCGCAACCTGCTCGGCGGCAAGGGAGCCGGCGTGGCCGAGATGATGCGCGTGCTCGGGCCGGAGCGGGTGCCCGCCGGCTTCACTGTCACCACGGAGGCGTGCGTTGCCTACATGCGCAGCGGCGGCCGCTTCCCCGACGGCCTCGAGCAGCAGGTCTCGCAGGCGCTCGCTCGCCTGGAGGATCTCGCCGGCAGGCGCCTGGGGGACGCCGCGGACCCGCTGCTGGTGTCCGTGCGCTCCGGCGCGCGCGAGTCGATGCCCGGGATGCTCGACACCGTGCTGAACCTGGGCCTCAACGACAGCAGCGTCGCCGGGCTCGCCGCGCGCTCGGGCAGCGAGCGCTTCGCCTGGGACTCCTACAGGCGCTTCGTGCAGATGTTCGGCAACGTCGTGCTCGGGGTCCCCGGCGAGCGCTTCGAGACCGCCATCGCAGCCGCCAAGAGCGCACGCGGCGTGAGCCTCGACACGGAGCTGGACGCGCAGGCGCTGCGCGAGCTCGTGCGCGAGTTCCAGTCGCTCTATGAGTTCCCCGAGGATCCGCGCGAGCAGCTCAGCCGCGCCATCGGCGCCGTGTTCGACTCCTGGCAGGGCGAGCGCGCGATCGCCTACCGGCGCATAAACGGCATCCCCGACGAGTGGGGCACCGCCGTCAACGTCCAGCAGATGGTCTTCGGCAACCTCGGCGAGAGCAGCGGCAGCGGCGTGGCGTTCTCTCGCGACGAGGTAACCGGCGCGCCCGAGCCGTCGGGCGACTTCCTGCCAAACGCCCAGGGCGAGGACGTCGTCTCCGGCGTGCGCACCCCCCGCGACCTCTCCGAGCTTCGCTCCTGGCAGCCGCAGGCACACGCCCAGCTGATGGAGATCCTGCGAACGCTCGAGCGCCACTACGGCGACATGCAGGACACCGAGTTCACGGTGCAGGAGGGGCGTCTGTACATGCTGCAGACCCGCAACGCCAAGCGGCCCGCGCAGGCCGCGGTGCGCTTCGCCGTGGACGCGGTCGCCGAGGGCCTGCTCACGCGCGAGCAGGCCATCCTCACGATCGACCCGCACACGCTCGATGCGCTGCTGCACCCAACCTTCGACCCAGCCACCAGCTATGAGGTGCTGAGCACCGGCGTCGCCGCATCCCCCGGCGCCGCCAAGGGCGAGATCGTGCTCAGCGCGCGCGAGGCCGTCGCCGCGGCCGCGGAGGGCCGCGATGTGATCCTGGTGCGCTCCTTCACCGAGGCCGACGACGTCGCCGGCTTCCATGCCGCCCGTGGCATCCTCACCAGCGAGGGAGGCAAGGCCAGCCACGCGGCGCTGGTGGCGCGCGGGATGGGGCGCCCGGCCGTCACCGGCGCCTCCGAGGTGGAGGTCGACATCGCCGCAGGCGAGGTGCGCGTCGGCTCGCAGGTGCTCCACGCCGGAGACCTCATCGCCATCGACGGCGGCCTCGGGAAGATCACAACCGAAGACGTCCCGCTGGTGGAGCCCGCGGTCAGCCAGCACTTCCAGACGGTGCTGGGATGGTGCGACGAGCTGCGCAGGCTCGGCGTGCGCGCCAACGCCGACACCCCCGAGGACGCACGCAGGGCGATCGAGCTCGGCGCCGGCGGAATCGGCCTGTGCCGCACCGAGCACATGTTCCTCGGCGAGCGCCAGCCGCTGATGGCCGATGTGATCATCGCCGAGGACCCCGCCGCAAGAGCCGCCGCGATCGAGCGCCTGCGCCCGCTGCAGGAGGCGGACTTCGAGGAGATCCTGCGCGCCGTGGACGGGCTGCCGGTGACCGTGCGGCTGCTCGACCCTCCGCTGCACGAGTTCCTGCCCCATCCCTCCGAGCTGCCCGAGGGCTCGCCCGCGCGCAGGCGCGTGGAACAGCTGCAGGAGTCAAACCCCATGCTCGGCACGCGCGGCGTGCGCCTGGGGATCCTCTACCCGGAGCTCTACGAGATGCAGGTGCGCGCGCTGTTCGCCGCCGCCAGGCGCGTCGCCGGCTCGCTGGTGGAGGTGATGGTGCCGCTCGTGGCCTACGAGCGCGAGCTGGAGCTGATGCGCGGGCTGATCGAGCGCGTCGCCGCCGAGCACTCGCACAGCGACTACATGATCGGCACCATGATCGAGCTGCCCCGCGCCTGCTTCCAGGCGGATGAAATCGCACGCGACGCCGACTTCTTCTCCTTCGGCACCAACGATCTCACGCAGACCGGGCTCGGCTTCAGCCGCGATGACATCGAGGGCCGCGTGCTCGCGCGCTACATCGACGTGCGCATCCTCGACCGCTCACCGTTCGAGACGCTCGATACCCCCGGCGTGGGACAGATGGTGCGCATGGGCGCGTGGCTGGGACGCAAGAGCAAGCCCAACCTCGAGCTGGGGGTCTGCGGCGAGCACGGCGGCGACCCCGACTCGATCGAGTTCCTGCACCACTCCGGCATCGACTACGTCTCCTGCTCGCCCTTCCGCGTGCCGATCGCACGCGTGGCGGCCGCGCAGGCTGCGATCCGCGACCACGGCGCCGGCTGGGGACCCTCGCCGGCAACACAGCCCGGCGGCTGAGGCGCGCTCCTCAGCCGGCCGCCGCGCGCCTGTAGCGCGCCACCGCCAGCGGCGCGAACACCACGATTATCGCCAGCGACCACGCCACCGCGCCCCACACGTTGTTGTGCGCCGGCGCCCCCAGCCACAGCGAGCGCATCGCGTTCACCACGATCGTGAACGGGTTCACTTCAGCGAACGCGCGCAGCACCGCGGGCATCGAGCCGACCGGGACGAACGCCGAGGAGATGAACGTGAGCGGGAACACCGCGATGAAGCCCACCGAGTTGGCAGCCTCCGCGGATGTCACCAGCATCCCCAGGAACGCGAACACCCACGAGAAGGAGTAGCCGAACAGGATCAGCAGCCCGAAGCCCGCGACCGCGCGCGGTACGCCCACGTGGAAGGAGAAGCCGATGATCAGGCCCGTCACGATCAGGATCGCAGCTGACAGCGAGTTGGTCACCACGTCCGCCAGCGTGCGGCCCGCCAGCACCGCCGCGCGGGCCATCGGCAGCGAGCGGAAGCGGTCGATCAGTCCCTTGTGCAGATCCTCGTTGAGCCCCAGCGCCGTCACGAAGCCGCCGAACGCGATGTTCTGCACGATGATGCCCGGGATCAGATAGTCCGCATAGCTGTACCCCGGCGTCCTGATCGCGCCGCCGAACACGTAGCGGAACAGCAGCACGAACATGATCGGCTGCACCGTGAACGCCAGCAGCAGCTCCGGCGCGCGCGGCAGCCGTATCAGGTTGCGCTCGGCGATCACCAGCGTGTCCGTGATCAGCCGCCTCACAGCGCACCCCTCATGCCGCCTCGCGCTCCGCCTCGCCGGAGGGTTCCGCGGCGTGCCCCGTCAGCGCCATGAACACATCATCCAGCGTGGGGCGTCGCAGCGCGATGTCCGCCACCGCCACGCCGTCAGAGTCCAGCGTGCGCACCGCCTCCACGATCGCGCTCGGGCGCCTGTGCACGCCCACCGTCAGCAGATCGCCCTCCAGCCGCGGTCGCTCGTCCGCCATCCCGGACAGCGCCGCGCGCGCCGCTTCACCCTGCGCGGGGTCGCCAAGGCGGATTTCCAGGCGCTCGCCGCCCACGCGGTCCTTCAGCTCGGCGGGGGTGCCCTCCGCCAGCAGCCGCCCCTGGTCGATCACCGCGATCGTCGTGGCCAGGCGGTCGGCCTCATCTAGGTACTGCGTCGTCAGGAGCACCGTGGTGCCCTCCGCCACCAGCCCCTCGATCGTCGACCACAGCTGCAGCCGGCTGCGCGGATCCAGGCCCGTGGTGGGCTCGTCCAGGAACAGCACGGGCGGTCGCGCCACCAGCGCGGCCGCCAGGTCCAGCCTGCGACGCATTCCGCCCGAGTAGGTCTTGGTGGCGCGGGAGGCCGCGTCGCTCAGTTCGAAGCGCTCCAGCAGCTCCTCCCCGCGCCTCCTGGCCTCCCTGCGCGGAGCGCCGTACAGACGACCCACCATCGTCAGGTTCTCAAGGCCCGTGAGGTTTTCATCCACCGCCGCGTACTGGCCGGCCAGGCCGATCCGCGCGCGCAGCGCCGCCGCCTCGCGCACCACGTCCAGGCCCACAACCGTCGCGCTGCCGCCGTCGGGCTTCAGCAGCGTCGTGAGGATGCGGATGATCGTGGTCTTGCCGGCGCCGTTGGGCCCCAGCAGGCCCAGCACCGTTCCCGCCTGCACCGTCAGGTCAACCCCCGCCAGCGCGCGCACCTCGCCGTATGACTTGCGCAGGCCTGTGGCGCTAACGGCGTGCTCTGCTGTTGCGGACATCCGCGCAATCTACCCGCAGCGGCAAAGCTGACCCGGGGCGGCTGCGCCGCCGCGCGCTCGTGTGGCTGCGCCGGGCGCTCTCGGGAAACTGCGCCGGGCCCGATCGTGCGGCTGCGCCGAGCGCTCTCGGGACCTGCGCCGGGCGGGCTGGGATGATCGCCCTCCGGCGCCTATGCTGCTCTTAGCGCGTTTTCATAATCCCCGCCGATACTCTCCAAGGTGAAACTCTCAAAGCTCACGGACCGGGCAGCCCGCATCGGCCTCCCGGCGCTGTTCGCAGCAGGTGCCGTTGCCGCCGGCGCGCCGGCCGTCGCGTCAGCCAGCGTGAGCAGCAACTGGGCCGGCTATGTCGCGCTGCCCGCAACCGCAGCGCACTTCAGCAGCGTCTCGGGCACCTGGCGGGAGCCCACGGCGACGTGCACGGCGGGGCGCGAAAGCTCATCAGCTGTGTGGGCGGGGCTGGGCGGCTACAACGAACGCTCGCCCGCGCTCGAGCAGATCGGCACCGACGCGGACTGCTCGAGGGCCGGCACCCCCAGCTACTCGGCCTGGTACGAGCTGATCCCCGCCGGTCCCGTCAACCTGAGGATCGTGATCCACCCGGGCGATGAAGTCACCGCCTCGGCCACCGTGCGCGCCCATGACGCCACGCTGGCGATCCGCGATCTCACCACCGGCGCACACTTCCAGGTCACCAGGCGCGTCGCCGCGGTGGACGTCTCATCTGCGGAGTGGATCGTGGAGGCGCCCTCGCTGTGCACCGCCTCCGATGACTGCAGCACCCTGGCGCTGACCGACTTCGGCAGCGTGGCGTTCTCCGCCGCCACCGCCACCGCCGCCGGGCACACCGGGCCCGTGGCGGACCCCGCGTGGAGCTCTGACCTGATCGAACTGCACCAGGAAGGCGCCGCCGTGCCGCTGGCGCGCTCGCGCCGTCGCGGCCCGCTCGAGCACCAGCTGCTCACAGCTGTACCCTCCCCCCTGACTCAGGCCAGCGGAGCGTTCACCGTCAGCTGGCAGGAACAGCCGCTGGCGCAGGAACAGCCGCAGGGGACTACGCTCCCCGGCTTCGGCGGAGGACCGCCCTAGACCGGATCGCGCCAGGTTCAGGGCCCGCGCCGCCAGATCGCTTCCCCCGCCATGTCCACCACGCCCAGAACCCCCGCCAACCCCCCGGGCTCCGACGGTGCGGCCCCTGTCCCGGAGCCCACCGGCACCGGACCGGCTGACGGCGGCAGCCCAGCCGACCCTTCCTCGGGGCGCGCCCGCGGCGGCGGGCCGCGCGCTCCGCGGCGTCTGCGGCCGCGCTCTGCAGCCGGGTCGGTGATCGAGCTGGTGGTGATCGTGGCGGTCGCGCTGGGCCTGGCGCTGGGCATCCAGGCGTACCTGGTCAAGCCCTACAAGATTCCCACCGGCTCGATGGAACCCACGCTCGAGGTCGGCCAGCGCGTGCTCGTCAACCGCGTGGGCATGGCCCTCGGCGAACCCCATGTGGGGGAGATCGCCGTCTTTCACCCTCCCGCCAACGCCGAAGAAGGTGAATGCGGCAACGACTCCCACCCTGTGACACCGGGCGGCGCCGCATGCGACGAAACCGACGATCAACCGGCCAGCGTGAACTTCATCAAGCGCATCGTGGCCGGGCCGGGCGATGAAATCTACATCTCCCAGGGGCACGTCTATCGCAGGGCAGCCGGTGCCGCGACGTTCAAGCGCGAGGCCGACAGCTACATCAAACCCTGCGGGGACAACTCCGAGTGCAACTTCCCCAGGGCCATCCGGATCCCGCCCGGGCACTGGTTCATGATGGGCGACAACCGCGGCGACTCCGACGACAGCAGGTTCTGGGGCCCGGTGCCCACCGGCTGGATAATCGGCCAGGCGTTCGCCACCTACTGGCCGCCGGACCGCGTCGGCATCCTCTGAGCAGCCGCGCCGGGCCGCCCCGGCGCCGGACGCGAGGCGATGGGCGCAAGGCCGCCGGACGCCGCTGGGCGCATCGGCGCTAGGGGCCACGGGCACCGCTCGCCGCGCCGGCAGGCTCAGGCGAGCACCGCTGCGCATTCCAGCAGCAGCGCGTGAACGAAAGCCTGAGGCAGATTGCCGCGCAGCTGCGACTGGTCGATGTCGTACTCCTCCGAGAGCAGGCGCGGCGAGCCGGCCGCGCCCCGCGCAGCCTCGAAGTAGCGCAGCGCCTCCGTGCGTCGCCCCTGCTGGTGGCTCGCAAGCGCAGTCCACAGGCCGCACAGCAGAAAGGAGCCCTCCGCCTCGCCCAACGGCCGCGCGTCGTGGCGAAAGCGGTAGACATGGTGCTCGCGCGCCAGATCGGCGATCACGGCCTCCAGGGTGGCGATGCTGCGCGGATCCTGCGCCGGCAGAGCCCCGCGCAGAGCGGGCAGCAGCAGCGCGGCGTCCACCCGTTCGTCCCGGCGCGAGCGCTGCCAGCGCCCACCCGGGTGCAGCGCGTGCGCAGCGCAGTCCGCCACTATCGCGTCCGCCAACGCGCTCCAGGCCGCCGCCGCCGTGCCCCCCGGAGCGCAGCGGGCGATCGCGCGCAGCCCCGCCGCAGCGCACAGGCGGCTGTGCGTCCATTCGTCGGGATCGAGCTCCCAGACGCCCGCATCGGCCTCCTGCCACCGCGCCGATATCGCCTCGACTGCCAGCTCGGCGGCTCGCCAATCGTCGGCCTGCAGCCGGTCATGGCGTGCAGCTGCCGCCAACAGCAGCAGGATCTCGCCGAAGGCATCCAGCTGGAACTGGTGGGTCACGCGGTTGCCGGCGATGTCGGTCCCGCCCGGGTAGCCCGGCAGCCCGACAGCGGTTTCCTCGGGCACGGGGCCGCCCTGAGCGGTGTAGGCCGGGCGCAGCTGGCTGCCGTCCTGCAGCAGCCTCTCCCGCACGAACGCCAGCGCGCCGTCCATCAGCTCCAGCACACCCGCACGCGCCGCCGCCTGACCCGCATAGCAACCGTCGCGAATCCATACGTAGCGGTAGTCGTAGTTGCGCCCGGAGCGCGCACGCTCGGGCAGCGCCATCGTCGCCGCCGCCACGGTGCCCCCGCCGGCCGCCGTCAGGCCGCGCAGCACGGCGACGGCGTGACCGGCATCACGCGGGGCGATCAGCTCGCTGAGCTCGGGGGCGCCGGCCGCCCATGCCGCTTCGGTGGCCTGCCACAGATCGCCGGCAGTCTGCGGCGGGGCCTCCGCGGGGCCGACCGCCAGCACCAGGTCGTGATGCTCCCCCGCGGCGAGGTCGAGCTGCAGGCGCAGAGCTCCCTCCCCGTCCGCCTGCGCCCGCTCAGCGCCCTGCCAGCTGATGTGCATCCCTCCGGCCGAGCCGTGCCACACGCCGTCCTCGCCCAGCCGGTGCTCCCCGACCGGCAGGCGGTCGAAGTCAGCACGCGCGTCGAGGCGCACGCGCATGCGCGCCGCGCCCTGGCACACCTCGATGCGCCGCAGCAGGACGAGCCGCTCGGCGCTTGCAGGCAGGGCGAGCGCCTCGCGGCACTCCACGATCGCCCCCTCGGTGATCCAGCGGCTGCGCCAGATCAGCGTCGCCGGCTCGTAGTGCCCGCCCCACACGAACCGCCCGATCGGCGCCACCGAATAGCTGCCGCGCCCGCCCAGAAGCGTGCAGAAGAGCGCCGGGTCGTGCCAGCGCGGCGCGCACATCCATGCGATGTTCCCCGCCGGGTCAACCAGCGCCCCGCGCTCGCCGTCGGCGAGCAGTGCGTACTCTCGCAGCGGGTAGACCGCCTGCGCCGCCGGCGCGCTCATCGGGGAGCCCGCAGCAGCGCCGCGCCGGAGGCGCCTGCGAGCGCGAGCGCTGCGGCAGCCGCGCCGCGGTGGCGCGAGAGCCATGCCTGGGGGCTGTGGGAGAGAGCGCGGTCATCGAAGGCGCCGTGGCTGCCGTGATCGCGCTCCCCGTCCAGCGGGCGCTCCAGATAGTCGCGGCGCCCCTCCGGGGCGGGCCTCTTCGTCTGCTGTCCGGAGTACCCGGTGCGGGCCAGATAGGCCTCGGCGACCCACGGGGCCAGGCGGTTGCCGATGATCGTGTAGACGGTGGGAAGGCCCACCCACAATTCGCGTCGGCGGTGGTGCGCGGCCCAGTGCACCGCCTCCGCAGCCACCTCGGGCTGATAGATCGGCGCGACCGGCTGCGGCTCGTGGCCGACGTGCAGCCGGACCCAGGAGAACTGCGTGGTGTTCATGCCCGGCAGCTGAACGATTCCCAGATGGATCGGCGAGCCGCGGTGGCGCAGCTCGGTGCGCAGCGATTCGAAGAAGCCCTGCACGGCGTGCTTGGCCGAGCAGTAGGTCGCCTGCAGCGGGATGCCGCGATGGCCCAGCGCCGAGCCGACCTGGATGATCGTGCCCGCGCCGCGTGCCTCCATGCGCGCCAGCGCTGTCTGCGCGCCGTGCACAGAACCCAGGAAGGTGACCTCGAGGACGCGCCGGAACTCCTCGGGCGAGGTGTCGCGAACCTCGCCCAGCACGGCGGTCATGGCGTTGTTGATCCAGATGTCGATCGGCCCGAGCTCCGCTTCGGCGCGGTCGGCCGCCTCGCCGAGCGCGCGCGCGTCGGAGACGTCGCATGCGAGCGCCAGGGCGCGCCCGCCGAGTCGCCGCACGTCCTCCGCCGCCGCCTGCAGGCCGGCCTCTCCCCTGGCGATCAACGCCACGCTGGCGCCCTCGCGGGCAAACCTCCTGGCGATCGCGCGGCCGAGGCCGGCAGAGGCTCCCGTGATGACCACCACCTCGCTCACGGTGCTATCTCCTACCCATCGGGGAAGGGCGTAACCCTCGTGGCGCTCTCAGCGGCTCTGCGAGCGCCGGTGCCGCTCGGGCACGCGCATTGCATGTGTGAAGAGGTCGGTCTGCGGGTAGGCCCCGCTGAGAGACCCAGACTGGGAGCCGGGAGGCTGACGCAAATACAGGTAGGCAGCGACTGGCGCAGGCGCGTGAGCCGTGCCGCTGCCGGTGGCGGTGGCGCCCTGACCGTGCTCGCGCTGCTGACCGGTGCCGGAGCGGGTGCGGGGGCTGTCGCCTTCCGGTACATGATCCTCGGATTCACCTACCTGTTCAGCGGGCACAGGGACTTCAGCGCCGCGGGCCACGCCGCCAACCCGCTGCTCCCTGGTCTGGGCATCTGGTTCGTGGTCCTCGCGCCCGTGGTGGGCGGCCTGCTCTACGGCCCGCTGGTCAGCCGCTTCGCACCTGAGGCGCGCGGGCACGGCGTGCCCGAGGTGATGTACGCCGTCAACCGGCGGGGCGGGCGGATGCGCGCTCAGGTGCCCGCGGTGAAGTCGCTCGCCTCGGCGATCTGCATCGGCGCGGGCGGCTCGGTCGGCCGCGAGGGCCCGATCGTCCAGATCGGCTCAGCGCTGGGATCGCTCGCGGGGCAGGCGCTGGCGCTGCCCGAGAGCCAGCTGCGTCTGCTGGTGGCCTGCGGCGCCGCGGGCGGCATCTCGGCGACGTTCAACGCGCCCATCGCGGGGGTGTTCTTCGCGCTGGAGCTGATCCTGCGCAACTTCGAGACGCGGTCCTTCGGGCTGGTGGTGCTGAGCTCGGTGACCGCTGACGCCGTTGGCCGGGCGGCGTTCGGCAACCACCCGTTCCTGGCGCTGCCCGGTTTCGCCTTCAGCTCGCCGCTGGAGCTCCTGCTCTACGCGGGCCTGGGGGCCCTTGCAGCCATCGTGGGACTGGCGTTCGTGCGAGTGCTCTATCGCGGTGAGGACATCGCCGACCGCCTGTGGCGGGGCCCCGAATGGCTTCGGCCGGCCGCCGGCGGGGTGCTGCTCGGCCTGGTGCTGCTGGCCGTCCCGGAGATGTACGGGGTCGGCTATCCGGTGCTCGAGCGCGCGGTTTCGGGCCGCTATGTGGTGGCGGCGCTGCTGGGCCTGCTGGCGGCGAAGGTGCTCGCCACGAGCCTCACCATGTGGATCGGCGGCTCCGGCGGGGTGTTCGCGCCGTCGCTGTTCATGGGAGCGATGCTCGGAAGCGCCTACGGCGCGGTTGCGCACGGACTGATGCCGGACCTGGCGTCCGCCGCGGGCGCATACGGGCTGGTGGGGATGGGCGCACTGTTCGCCGCGGCCGCCAGGGCACCGATCACCGCAGTGCTGATCATCTTCGAGCTGACCGGCGACTACCGCATCATCCTGCCGCTGATGATCGCCGTGGTGGCAGCGACGGCGCTCGCCAATGCGCTCTCCAGCGACACCATCTACACGCTCAAGCTGCGCCGCCGCGGGATCGACATCGAAGCACCCACCGCCTCCGCGCTGATGTCACGGATAACCGTCGCAGAGGCCATGGGAGCGGTGCCGCGGCCGCTCGCCCCCGATACGCCCGCCGCCGAGGTCCTGGAGCGCCTGGCCGGCGAGCACTCTCGCTCGCTGCCGGTGATCGACAGCGACGGCGCGCTGCTTGGCATCGTCACCGCCACGGAGATCGAGCAGAGCATCGGCAGCTCGCCCGCCGTCGCAAGCGCGCGGGCGCTTGCGCGCAGCGCTCCCGACCTGCGCCCCGGACAGTCGCTGGAGGACGCGATCGTCGCGCTCGCCGGAGGAGATGCCGACGCGCTACCGGTGCTCAGCCCGGCCGGCGACCGCGTCGTCGGCTGGCTCACGCATCGGCGTCTGCTGCGCGCCTACCAGCAGCACGCCGGCGACGGCGCCCGATAGGCCCTCGCGCGCCGGACGATCCCGGCATCGCCAGCGCCCCCGGCGCCCGCGGGCCGGCTTGCGGGAGGGGCGGTCACGGTTCCGCAGCGACTGCCGACTGCTGCGGGGAGATCTCCTGGCTGCCCGCGAACAGCAGCCGGTGGATGCCCGCGCCCAGCGCCGCGCCGAGCAACGGAGCGACGATGAACAGCCACAGCTGGCTCAGCGCCCAGCCTCCCACGAACACCGCGGGGCCGATGCTGCGCGCCGGGTTCACGGAGAGGTTCGTCACCGGGATGCCCACCAGGTGGATCAGCACGAGCACGAGACCGATGGGAATGCCCGCGAACGCGGTCTCGGCGATGTGGTCGGTGGCGGCGAGCACCGTGAACACCAGGAACGCGGTGAGCACCACTTCGATCGCGAAGGCCGACCCCCACGGGTAGCCACCCGGCGAGTGCGCGCCGTAGCCGTTGGCGCCCAGACCTTCCGCGCCGGCGCTGTAGCCACCTTTGCGGCCGGCCACGATCGCGAGCAGGATCCCGGCTGCGACGATCCCACCGACGATCTGCGCGACCCAGTAGCGCGCGGCTTCACCCAGCTCGATGCGCCCCCTGATCAGCAGCCCCAGCGTCACCGCGGGGTTGATGTGGCAGCCGGAAACCGGCCCGACCGCGTAGGCCATCACCAGCAGCGAGAGGCCGAACGCGAACGCCACGCCGAGGTTTCCGATCTCGTGCCCGGCGATCACCGCCGCGCCGACACCGCCGAACACCAGCACGAACGTGCCAACCATCTCCGCCGCCATGCGCTTGCCCGCCATTGCAGATCCCCCTCGTCGCTCGTAGCCGGCCCCGGCGGGGCCCCGCCAGCATCTTTCGGCGGCCGCGCCCGGCGTCCTGCCCATGAGGCTGGGAAACAGCACGTGGCAGCTCGGATCGGCCGAGCTCGACGAGGGAAGACGGGATCGGTCCCGGCGCCGGCCCCGCAGGCGGTCAGCGCCGCGGGAAAGGGTGCCTCAGCTCAGTAGAAGAGGCGGTATGCGAGCCACACCCCTGCGATGCCGCCGAGGATGAAGCAGACCATCGAGGCGACCGAGAACTGCGAGGCGCCCCATGCGCTCGGGATCAGGCTGCCCACCAGGCTGCCCGCGAAGCCGCCGACATATGTGGGGCCCTTGCGCACACGAGCGTTATCGGCGGGCGCGCGCGCGAACAGGAGTCCTGCCGAGGCCATCCCGGAGACGATGCGCCGGAGCCGCCGCCTGGCGGGCCCCGGCGCCCTTTGCGCTCGCGCGTTCTCTCAGATGATCGTGATGGACACCACGTGCGTGGAGCCGTCGCTGAGGCTCACCCTGAGATCCCATGTACCCGCCGCGAACCCGGTGTCCTTCGCCTTGTACACGTACTGGCCCTTGGTGGAGCCGGCCTTGAAGTGGTCGCCCGTGTAGCTGCTGTTCTGCGGCGTGGCGGGCGAGTAGGTGCCGACCACGCCGCCCGTGACCTTTGCGACTTCCAGCACCGCGCTTGCCCCGCTCTGAGCCTTCCCCGCGGAGTTGCTCAGCGCGAATGCCACCGAGACGCCGTAGCCGGGGTAGAATTCTTTGCTCGCGGGCCAGCCGTTGGGCTTGAACTCGAAGCCGTACCCGACATCGGTGGTGCACGACGAGCTGGCGGTGAGCCCGACGTTCGATTCGGCCGTGCGCGTCACCGTCACGTCGCCGACCGAGGCCGTGGAGATGGGCACCGACCCGCTCGGGTCGACCTTCAGACCCGAGTAGGCGTCGCTGGCTGTCACTTTGGCCGAGACACCGGAGCTGCCGAGCACCGCTGTCGCGGGACAGGCGACCGACACGCTGGGCGGCGTGGCGTCGACCTGCACCGTGGTGCACACGGTCGCCGAGGGGTTGCCGGCGTAGTCGTAGGCCGTGTCGCACACGTGGTGAGTGCCTGAGCTGGACACCGTCTGGCTCGTAGCGACCGAGGCGGGGTTCACGCCGCTTCCCGGGCTGCCGTCGGACAGCGCGGGATCGCCCTCGGAGCCGAACGACACTTCGACGCTGTTCTTGTACCAGCCCCCGCCGCCGGAGTAGTCCGGCGGGCGCGAGGCGGTGGCGCTCGGTGCGTTCGGGGCGGTCTCATCGACCACCACCGGGCTCGAGTCCGGCGAGAGGCCGGTGCTCAGGCTGTTGGCGGCGTCGGTGCCCTCAACGCGGTATTCCCAGGTGCCTTCCTGCTCGCCCGCGCCGGTGAACTGGTAGGAGAGCGCCTGGATGCCGACCGCCACGGGGCTCCAGCCGGTGTCATAGCTTCGATGTTCGAGCGTGTAGGAGAGGCCCATGTAGGTGAGCGGGTTTGGCCCTGTCCACGACAGCGTGAACAGCCCGTTGTCGTTGGGGCTGGAGCCCGCGCTGAGCACCGGCTTGCCCGGGCTCGAATAGCCGACCTCGGTGGAGCACGATTCGGTGACTTCGTTGCCCACGTTGTCAACCGCCGTGGTGCTGACGGTCTTTTTGCCCGCGGAGCTGGTGTCGATCGGCACGGTGCCGCTGGACGCGCTCGCGAGACCCGACTGCGTGTCCGAGGCGCTGAACGTGGCTTCAGCCGCTTCGCCCACCACGGCGGTGGCCGGGCACGTGATGCTCAGGCTCGGCGGGGTGTTGTCGATCTGCACGGTGATGCAGCCCTTGGCGGAGACGTTTCCGGCGTTGTCGGCCACGGTGCCGCACGCTTCTTCGGTCGAGCTGACGGTGACCGGATGCGAGAGCGTCGCGGTGTTCACGCCGCTGCCGGGGCTGGCGTCGGAGAGGTTGGGGTCGCCGTTGGCGGCGAAGGAGACTTCGACGCTGCCCTTGAACCAGCCGCCGCCGCCCGCGTAGTCGGGCGCACGCGAGGTGCTCGCCGTCGGCGCGTTCGGAGCGGTCTGATCGACCACCACCGACGAGGATTCACTGGAGTATTCGCTTGCAGGGCCTTCGTTTGATGCGCTCACGCGGTATGTCCAGGTGCCTTCGGCCTCGGGGCTGCCGGAGGTGAAGGCGTATTCGGGGCTCGTGAGGCCGCTTGCGACCGTGGTCCACGAGCCGCCGTTGCTCTTGGCCTGCAGCGTGTACGTCAGAGCGCTGGCGGCCTGCGAGGCTTCCCACCCGAGCGTGAACACACCGGTGTTGTCAGGCGTCGTGCCGCTGGTGAGAGCGGGCGCGCCCGGGGCCGCCGGCGTGACATTGCGCGCCAGCGTGTAGCCGGCGGGCAGATACTTCGCCCGCGGAGCTTCCACGAGCCCGCCGGCGCTGCCGGGGGCGTCGATCGTGGGGATGCGCAGTTCGAGGTTCTTGACCGCGATCGAGGCTGCGCTGCTGGTCGTGCTGGAGGAGTTGCGCGCGTACTTGGCGTCTTTGATCATGAGCTGCAGCTTCAGCACGTGACCGGCTTCGACCTTCCACGCCTGCGGGTGCAGCTGGAAGGCCTGCTTGGTGAAGCCGCCTTCCGGGTTGATCGGCCGGTAGATGGCGCGCCCGATCAGGCGCTGTTTGCCGGACGGTTCTTCATCCATCAGCCGTGCGATCACCTGGTCGTTGCGGATCGGCGTGCTCAGTTCGGCGATGACCGTGGGCGAGCCCGCGATCGTGTAGCCGCCGGCCGACGCCGCGGCCAGCTTGTAGGTCGCCGCCGATGCGTTTTCACCTGCCGCTTCGGTGCTGCACACGGTGCCCGATATGAATTCGGCTTTCGGAGCCGTGCCGGGGGCCGCGATGGTCTGTTCGGCCGCGCCCTGCAGGTTGACTTCCCCGGCCGCGAGCCTCGCCCAGTCAGCCGCTTCGTAGGTTACGCCGGTCGCGGTTGTTTCGGCCGAGCAGGCGCTGGTGATCGCCGTCACGCCACCCGCGGCGTTGGCCGGTTCCGCGCCTTCGCCCTTGATGTAGTGCGCGAACCATTCGTTCTGCGCCGCCTGGAAGGCCGCGCTCTCCGAGGTCGAGGGCGAGGTGGCCGAGCGCGGGTTGTGCCCGTAGTCGAAGTAGAACAGCTTGATCGGCTGGCTCGGGTAGCTGGCGCGGACCTTGTTGTAGTAGTCGACCGATTCGTTGACCGTGAACAGGTCGTCGTTCCAGCCGTTCTCGATCAGCGCGGGGGCAGGCGCCTCGGAGAGGTTGGTGTAGTAGGCGCCGTGGTACTGCAGCTGCGTTTCCTGCTGTGCGGCCAGCGGCTTGGGTTTGGCTTTGCCGCTGACGATTTCGTAGTACGGGCCGCCCGTGCTGTTGAACGTGTGCCATTCGGTGAGCGCCGCTTCCGGTTCGGCTGGTGTGGCCTCGTAGTAGCCGAGCAGTGCGCCCGCGTTGTAGAGCGTTTCGTTCCAGTTCTGCTTTTCGATCCCGTATTCGTGGTTGCCGAGCATGCCCGAGTAGGGCGCTTCGGCGACGTAGTCGAGGGTGCTGCCGTTGGGCTGCAGCGCCTGCGCGAGGTCCGACCACGGGTATTCAGGAGCGGTCGCGGCAATTTTCATCGCTTTCCCGCCCGGGCTCGTCCAGGGGATCAGTTCGCCCGTGGTGAGTTCTACGCGGTCCTTCAGCGAACCGAGCTGCAGCGACATGCCACCGCCGTAGCTGCCGCCGTTGGCGCCGATCTCCTGCGGGTTGATGACACCTTCATCGGCGAGCTCGCCCAGCAGGAACTGGGCGTCGCGAACTTCGTAGCGACGGCTGAGCAGGTGGATGAAGCCGGCCGTTTTGCACGCTGCGAGGGATTTGTTGTAGACGCCGCACGAGTAGCCCCAGCCGCGATCGCTCATGCTGAAAACCGCGTAGCCGAGTTTCAGCCAGCGCTGTGCCTGGGCGCTCGAGGGCGTGATCTTGCTTCCGCCCCAGCCGTGGTAGATGCCGACCACCGGGTAGTTGCTGTCGGGGCTCGCTGCGGGCGGGAACGCGACGGAGACGTCGATCGGGGTGGTGCCGTCCCAGGTGGTCACCGTCGTGTTCGAGGCGTTGCCGCACCAGCGCTGGCCGGCTTCGGCGCCTGTGGTCTTGGTTTCGCACGCCACTTTTCCGCCGAACACCGACGTGATCGTGGCGCTGGCCGCCGATGGCGCGGCGAGGCCGGCGAGCAGAACGACTGCGAGAACCAGCGGCCGAGAACCGACCCGCTTGACCAGCGAGGCGCGCTTGAGCATATGTGTTCCTCTCATCCCTGTTAGCCGGCGAAGGTGGATTCGCCGTCCCGTCTGATCGCCTGGGCACCCAGTCCCCCCTGGGCTCCGCGGCAGTGCAGCGCGACCCTAGCCGACCGGCCTCCAGAACGGGAGAATTTTTTCCTGGACGAGCGCAGCCTCCGCGATACGTGGGCGCGTGGGGCCGGGCGGGGCCTCGAATCGGGAACCTACGCGGCGGCGCCGGCGGACAGCCTCGCGCGCCACTGCGCCGTGTCCCACTGCGCCGGCTGCGTCTCGGCGAGGAACCGCTGCAGGACCGCCACGAAGCGCGCCGGCGCCTCGCGCTGGGGCATGTGCCCGATGCCCTGGAAGACCTCGAGCCTGCTCGCGGGGATCGCGAGGTGCGCGTCCCGGCCGTGGCGCGCGGGGATCATCGGGTCGCGCTCGCCCCAGACGATCAGCACCGGCACGCCCTCCGCGAGATACAGGCGATCGCCTGCGTGGACGCTCTGCCCACCGGTTCCCACGACCGCGCGCAGCGTCGCCAGGAAGGCCGCGCGCCGGCCGGGGTCGGCCAGCGAGGCGTAGCCCCGCGCCACCTCCGCGACGTCGGCGCTCGGCCGCAAGCCGATCGCGCCGAGCCCCCTCGCAAGCGCCGCTCCCGCCGCGCGTCCGGGCGCGGCGGTGGCGGCTATGAACATGTCCGCGCCCGGCAGCGCCGCGGCGCGCAGCACCGGGCTGACCTCGCGCCCCAGGCCGCCGCTGGACACGAGCACGAGGCGCTCCACCATCGCGGGGAACTGGTAGGAGAACTGCATCGCGATGCCGCCGCCGAGCGAATGGCCGACGAGCGTGGCCCGGTCGTGGCCGAGTCCCAGCAGCAGGTCGCGCAGCACCGCGGCCAGCGAGCCCAGCGAGTAGTCTCCCGCGCCCGGCTGCGATGCACCGTGACCGGGCAGATCCGCGGCGATCACCGTGTGGGTGCGCGCGAGCGGCTCGATCACCTCCTGCCAGCTCTCCCAGGTGCCCGCCATGCCGTGGATCAGCAGCAGCACCGGGCCCTGGCCGCACTGCACGTAGGCGATCTCGCGGCCGTGGATCGTGAGCGTCCTTGACGCCGGCGCGGTCATACGGGCCCCGCCGCCTGGATGCGCGCGAGCGCCAGCGCGTCCTGCACGCAGGCCGCCCGCATCTGCTCGCGGGTGATCGCGAAGCTCTCCGGCACGCCCGGTGCTGCCCTGCGGATGCCCACGCCCACCCGCGCCAGGTGCAGCGAGCCGAGTACCTGGGTGTAGAGGCGGTTGGCGGTGAACGCCGGGTCCTCAAGCCCGAAGATCCCCCGCTCGGCGCCCTGCCCGAGGATCCGCTCCAGCGGCGCGATGCAGGCCGCCATCGAGCGCCCCAGGCGCTGCCACACGGCCCCCGAGACGTGCCTGCGCAGCTCCGCGGCGGGCGCGCGCATCAGCGCCAGCGCGCAGTCCAGAAAGGCGGGATAGTCGAGGCAGAAGTCCACGTAGCACTCGCTTCGCCGCCGCAGCGCCGCCACCGGATCCTCGCCGTCGTCCAGCTCCAGCGCGCGCGCCTGCAGCTCGGCCAGGTAGTCCACCAGCGTGAGCACGAAGATCTCCTCCTTGGAGTCGAAGGAGCGGTAGATCAGGGCCTTGTTCATGCCCGCCGCGCGCGCGATCTCGTGCACCGGCGCATCGCGCATGCCGCGCTCGTCGAACAGCTCGCGCGTTGCCAGCACGATGCTTCGCTCGCGTGCCCTGCGGCGCTCGGAGATCGTTGAGCGACCGCGCTCGCGCGTCGTCTGCATGACCGTCATCATACCGACGCAGTAACCCCTGGTGTAACCGTTGGTTACAGGCGGCGCAGATCTGGCGCTCCGGGGCGAGCACCCGCGCTGTAGGCGCCGTCCGCGGTCCGCCGGCCGGCAGACCGGCGCCGGCGACCGCGCCAGCGTCGATGATGAGCGCATGAGCCCAGCGGGACCAAGGCGCACAGGCGGCATCCGGGCACAGGCACGCGCACGCGCACGAGCAGGGGCAGGGGCACCGGCAGGTGCGCGGGCGCTGTGCGCGGCGCTGGTGGTGGGCGCGCTGGTGGTTGCGGCGTTGGCGCTCACCGGCGCCGCCGCGCCCGCAAGCGCCGCGCCGGCAGGTCTGGGCGGCTTCCAGCCGCTCACGCCGTGGCAGCAGCCGCCCCTCGAACTTCCCGCGCCCGCTCCGCTCGCGTATGGGCGCCTGGCCGAAGCGGGGGTGCTTCAGGCAGCGCACTGGCGCCACGGGCACTGGTACTGCGAATACCTGCGCTGCGCCGGTGGGCGCTATCCGCTGGTCACGCTGTGGGGTGAGGTGCCGCTGTTCGAGACCGCCGACGCGCTGCAGATCGCGGCGCCCTCCACGACGCACCGTGCCCTGGTCGAACGCATGGCCGGCCAGAACGAGCGCTACTGGGACCGGGCGCTGGGAGGCTACGCGCCCTACCCGGGCGACAGAGAAGCGCGCGTGCAGGCGTTCTTCGACGACAACGGCTGGGAGGGGATCGCGTTCGTCAACGCCTACCGCGCCACCCACCGCCGGCGCTGGCTGGCGGACGCGCAGCGGGCGTTCAGCTTCATTTCGGCGCGCGGCTGGGACGCCGCGGGCGGCGGCGGGATGTGGTGGAACACCTCTCACCCCTACCACTCCGGCCCGGCCCTCGCCGCGGACGCCCTGCTGGGGGTGCTGCTCTACGGCGAAGACCACCAGGCGTGGCAGCTGGCCGACGCGAGAACCTACGTGGACTGGGCGAACGCCAACGACACGAACGACGAACGCCGGCTCTACCTGGAGCAGCCGGGTCAGCCCGAATCGGTCAATGACTACGTGCAGGCGCCGCTCGTCTACGCCCAGTACCTGCTCTGCCAGGACGGGCAGGGGCAGGGCTACTGCGTGCGGGCCGGCAGGGTGGCCGCCACGCTCGCCGAGCAGCACGTGGACGCCTACGGCTACCGCTACAACTACGGGCCCGAGTACGACGCGGTGTTCATGCAGTGGATGATGGCCTACGGCCAGGCCACGGGGCAGGGCTACTGGCTGAGGCTCGCGCAGCTCAACGCGCAGGCCGCCGCCGCCAATGCGCAGGGGGCCGGTGGACTCTGGCTCTCGAGCTGGTGGGGCGGGCCGATCGCCGACCCCGAAACGCACCCGGGGATGCTGCGCACCGCCGCCGCAACCGCCAGCCTGTTCGCCTGGGTGGCCGTGTATGGCGGCGCCGCCGCCGGTTAGACCGGGCGGCGAGCGCGCGCGGGTGATGCGCCCGCCCGCACGCCCGGGTCAGCCGACGACCGGCGTCTGCGAGATCCCCAGGCCGGCCGCGAGGCGCCTCAGGTCCGGGGCGAGGTCCTTCTCGATCGATGCCGCGGTGCTGAGATGCAACGTCTCGATCGCGCGCGCCAACGTTCTGGCGCGCGCGCCCTCCAGCGGTCTCAGCAACGCCAGCACCGCTTCGTCGGCAGGCCTCGTCTGTTCGGCTTCCTGGGCCTCCACGAAGCGCCCGGTCGCGCCCGGGACCGTGCGATATCCGCTGGCTGCCCAGGCGCGCAGGTCGGCACACAGGTCCGGGACGGGGCTGCGCACCTCCGCCAGGTCGTCAGCAGCGCGCAGCCGGTGACGGCCGCTTCGGCGCTCGCGGAGGCCGCCGGGACCTCGCTGCTGAGCCGGCGTGCGAGCGCCAGGTCTGCGCGCAGGTAGGAGAGCGTGGCCGCGCGCTCGCGCGAGCGCGCGCGCGGGGACCCCGAGGCCCGTGCCGAGGCCGGCGGGCCGAGCGGCGCGATCAGCAGCAGGAGCGACAGTGCCAGAGCCAGCGCCCCAACGAGCGCGGGCGCCCGCGCGGGCCTGCCGTCGCGCCGGGCCTGCCGCGGGCGCGGGCTGCGGCGGCTCATCTGGACGTGGGGAACTGCAGGTCGTGTGTGCGGCTGGTGTCCTGTCCCGGCCAGCGCGCCGTGACCGCCTTCGCGCGGGTGTAGAAGCGCACGCCCTCGGCGCCGTGGATGTGATGCTCGCCGAACAGCGAGTCCTTCCAGCCACCGAAGGAGTAGTAGGCCATCGGCACCGGGATCGGCACGTTGATCCCGATCATGCCGACCTGCACCTCCCGCTGGAAGCGGCGAGCGGCACGGCCGCCGGCGGTGAAGATGGCCGTGCCGTTGGCGAACGAGCCACTGTTGATCAGGTCGATGGCCTCATCCAGCGAGCCCACGCGCACCACCACGAGCACCGGCCCGAAGATCTCATCGGTGTAGATCGACATGTCGGTGCGCACGCGGTCGAACAGGGTGGGCCCCAGGAAGAACCCGTCGCCGTCCACCGCCGGATCGCGGCCGTCCACCACCAGCTCCGCGCCGTCGGCCACGCCCTGCTGGATGTAGCCGCCGATGCGCTGCAGCGCATCGCGTGTGACCACGGGGCCCATCTCCGAATCCGGATCGAGGCTCGGCCCCACCCGCAGGGAGCGCGCGCGCTCGGCCAGCTTCGCCACCAGCGCATCGGCCACCCCCTCCAGTGCCACCACCACCGAGATCGCCATGCAGCGCTGCCCTGCCGAGCCGTAGCCCGCCGCGGTCAGCTGCGTGGCCGCGTACTCCAGGTCGGCGTCCTCGGCCACCACCGCGTGGTTCTTGGCGCCGCCCAGCGCCTGCACCCGCTTGCCGGCGCGCGAGGCGCGCTCGTGCACGTGGCGCGCCACGGGCGTGGAGCCCACGAACGAGACAGCGGCCACGTCCGGGTGCTCGAGCAGCGCGTCAACCGTCACGCGGTCGCCGTGCACCACGTTGAACACGCCCGCCGGCAGCCCCGCCCGCCGCCACAGCTCAGCCACGAAGCTCGACGCGGACGGGTCGCGCTCGGAGGGCTTCAGCACGAACGTGTTGCCCGTGGCGATCGCCAGCGGGTACATCCACAGCGGCACCATCGCCGGGAAGTTGAACGGCGTGATGCCCGCGCAGACACCCAGCGGCTGGCGGAAGGAGAACGCGTCAACGTCGCTTGAGACCTGCTCGGAGAACTCGCCCTTGGACAGCTGCGCCAGGCCGCACGCGAACTCCACCACCTCGAGGCCGCGCGAGATCTCGCCCCTGGCGTCATCCACAACCTTGCCGTGCTCGGCGGCGATCACGCGCGCGAGCTCGTCCACGTGGTCGTGCAGCAGGTTGCGAAAGGCGAACAGCACGCGCGTTCGCGCCGCCAGCGATGTCTGCCCCCAGTCCGCGAACGCCGCACGCGCCGCCGCCACCGCGAGGTCCACGTCCCGCTGATCGCCCAGCAGCACGCGCCCCTGCACGGTGCCGCGCGACGGGTCCCAGATCTCCCCGGTGCGCGTCGAAGAGCCGGCTGTGCTCGATCCGCCGATGTGGTGCTGGACCGTGCCCAGCGAAAGCTCCGTGCTCAAAAGATCCCTCCCGGACGTGCGCGTGTCGATCACCGCCTCGTGACCGTAGCGCGGCGAGCGCTCAGCCGCCGGCAGACCTGCCGATCAGCCGGGCTCGCTCGACGCCGCCCGTGCGCGCGCCGGTGCCCGTGGGCAGGCTGTAGAGGTCGCCGTCCCGGGCGACCCACATCGGCCCGGCGAAATGCTCGCGCGCGTCACCCATGAACAGAGGCTCGAGCGCGCGCAGCGGCAGCGGCGGGATCACATGCGTGAGCGCCAGCGCGCCCACCCGCGCATCACGCGCCGCGTCCGCCGCCCGGGCGGCGCCGGCGTGATACGCCGGCACGTCAGCAAGCATGCGCGCCCGCAGCTGCAGGCCGGCCTCGCGCGCCGTGCGCTCCACCAGCCCCAGCAGCTCCGCCGAGAGCGAATCGTGGATCAGCAGGTCGGCGCGCTCTGCGGCTCTCACGAGCGAAGGGCTGTAGACGGTGTCGCCGCTGATCACCACGGCGCGACCCTCATAGTCGAATCTGTACCCCAGCGCCGGCACCACGGGGGCGTGATCCACCGCGAACGCCGTGATCCTCAGCCCGTCGTGCTCCAGCACCACCGTCGGAGCCTCGCCGCCGGGCATCGCGAAGGGCTCAGCCGTCATGCCCGACCCGGACGGCGGGGCGAGCTCGGGGCCGTGGTGGGCGGTGCGGTAGGAGCTGTCCAGCGCGTACGCTTCGTTGACCCCCGCCACCACCCGCTCCACGCCCGGCGGGCCCAGCACCCGCATCGGCGAGCGCGCGGCGCACGCCATCCAGCGCGCGAGCGCCAGCGTGCCCAGCCCGCCGATGTGATCGGAGTGAAAGTGCGTCAGCAGCACCGCCTCCACACGGCTCGGGGCAAGACCCATGCGGGCCATCGTCTCGGCGCTGCGCTCGCCCGCGTCCACCACGAAGCTGCGCCCTCCCGCCATCACCACCGCGCAGGCGCAGCCGCGCCGCCGGTCGGGCAGCGGCGAGCCCGAGCCCACGATCGCAACGTGCAGGCCCTGCGCCAGCGTCGCCTGCGAGTCACGCGCCACCATCGCCGGCAGGCGGCGCCCGATCGCAGCGAGCGCCAGACGGGAGCGAAGGCCGGGCGTCATGCGCGTTCACCCCGCCGGTGCTCGCGCGCGCGCTCGTACGCCTCGAGCAGCGCCTGCACATGGCGCTCCGGCGTGAAGCGCTCGCTCACGTCGCGCCTGCCGGCCATGCCCATCTCCCGCTGGCGATCCGGGTCAGCCAGCAGCTCGCTGAGCGCCTCCGCCAGCCGCCGCACGTCGCCCGCCGGCACGCGCAGCCCGCTCACGCCGTCGCTCAGCCACTCGCCCACGCCGCCCGTGTCCGAGGCCACCACCGGGCGCCCCGCCGCCAGGGCCTCGATGCCCACCAGCCCGAACGGCTCCGGCCACAGCGACGGCAGCGCCACCACCGACGCGTCCGCAAGCTCTTGCGCCAGCGCACCCGAGTCAAGCCAGCCGGCAAAGCGCACGCGGTCCTGCACGCCCTGCGCCCGTGCCAGCCTGCGCATCGGCTCCAGCTTTCGGCCCTCCCCGCACAGCACGAACTCCCCGTCCACCGCCGCCGCCGCGCGGATCAGCACGTCCACGCCCTTCGGGCGCACCAGGCGCCCGGCGAACACCACGCGACGCCTATCGGCGTGCCCCGAGCCCTCCCGTGCGGGCATCGTCGGGAACAGCGGCACCACCGCACGGCGAGCCACCCCGTTGACCTCCAGGTGACGCTCGATCGTCGCGCTGTAGCACACCGCCACATCCGCAATCTGCAGAGCCGCGCGCGCACCGCTCGCCGCGCGGTAGCGGTGCGGCAGTTTTTTGACGTGTCGAGTGTGCGCGCAGCCGCGAAGCGCCAGGTTGCCAACGCAGCCCGGGCCGTGCGCGCGCCCGCACTCCTCGCCCGGCGCGAAGTAGTGAACGCCCGACGTGCATGCCACGTATCCGTGTGCGCTGCTGACAACGGGTGCCAGCTCGCGCAGCGCAGTCACGATCTCCGGGTCATCCACCTGGTGCACATGGATCACGTCGGGGTGAAGCTCAGCCGCCCCCGCCAGGCGCTCAGCCATCCGGGCCGTCGCGTCGAACAGCCGCGGAGCCGTCGTCGCGGGGACGCCCTCCGGGCCGTCCAGCACCTGTGCCGCCAGCGCGTGCACCCTCAGCCCGTGCGCCGCAAGCGCAGCGGCGCTCGCCTGCGCGTGCGCCGCCACGCCCCCGTCGCGCGTCCAGCGCGGCGTCACCACCAGCACGCTGCCAAGCGTCATGTCGGCCGCTCGTGCCTGGCGGTGATCACAGCTGTCGTGTAGCTCATCGTGAAGCCGCCGCCCAGCGCGTCGATCGCCGCTGCCGTGCCGTGCAGCAGCTCCTCGAGCTGATCACCGCGCAACGCGCTGTGACCGCTGAACGTCGGCACGCGGTCCAGCCATTCATCTCGCGTGTACTCGCGCTGCCAGTCGAACAGCCACCGCTCCGGCTCGCCGAGCGCCGACACCGCCAGCATGCCGTCGGTCGCCCTGGTGAAGATCTCCGAATAGCCCGCAATGCCCGGAAGCACACCGTCTGCAAACGGCGAGCCGGGAAGCACCCGCCGATAGACCGCCGAGAGCTCCCGCGCCACCTCCGCAGGCGGCTGCGCCACGTTCCAGAACACCGCCAATCGGCCCTGCGGGCGCAGCACCGAAGCCGCCTTCGCAGCTCCCGCCACCGGCTGCACCCAGTGCCACGCCTGACCGCACACCACCGCATCGAAGCGCCGCCCCGCCGGGTCCCACGCCTCTAGCGTCGACACCTCCACCTCCAGGCCCGCCGAGCGCGCGAACAGCGCCATGCGCTCATCCACATCCACACCCAGCACCCTGCAGCCAACCGCCCTGAACTGCCTTGACACGATCCCCGTGCCGCAGCCAACGTCAAGCACGTCCGCTCCCGGGCTCAGCGCAAAGATGCGATCCACCATCTCGCCGGGATAGGACGGCCGCGCGCGGTCATAGCGCGCCGCGTCATAGCCGAAGGACTCCGCCACGTCCCGCGCCTGGTGCGGAGCCCGCTGCCGGTCCCGCTCCGCGCTCAACGCGCACCTGCCGGCTCCCGGAGGGTGCGGGCGGCACTCGTGCTCTGGCAGCGGTGCACTCTCGCATCATATGCGCGGCCGCTGCGCCGCCCGCAGGCATGCAATGCGCAGCCGGCGGTCCTCGCACGTGCGCCACAGGCCGCCGGATTCAAGGAGCGCGCCCGACCGGCCGATTTCGGTTCATATGCTCGACCAACTCCATCTCCCCCACCCTTTGCGGCGCCCGGCGAAGCTCTCGGCCGCGCTGCTCGCGCTCCTGGCTTCGCTCGCGCTCGCCCCGCTCGCGGGCTCCGCATCGGCCGCCGAATTCGGGAAACTCGAAACGCTCGCCCCGAGCCCCGTGCCGCTGACCGCGCTTGCGGTCGATCCCACCACCAACTTCATATACGGCCTGCAGTTCGAGGGCACCAGAGCGTTTCGCTATGACCCGTACACCAACGCCTGGAGCGAACTGTCCGAAGCGGCGATCGACATCGGCAACAACGGCGGCGCCACCTACCTCGACGGCAAGATCTACATGAGCTCCACCAGCGCCGAAACGCCCATGGAGGTCTACGACATAGCCACCCAGACGTGGAGCACCGTGCCCAACCCGCTGAGCCCCCTGGGCACAGCCGACATCACCAACACGGGCGGCGAACTGTACCTCGCGGACGCGAACACCCTCGTCAGGTACAACCCGGTGACAGAAGCCACAACGACGCTCGCCGAACCCCCTAGGTTTCTCTCTGCCACCTCCTACCCGTACTGCGCCACGATTGGATTCGAACCATGGGGCGGACTGCAGGTTGACGCGGGCAAGATCTACGGCGACCAGGGCGACGGCTGCAACGGCTTTGCCGTGTATGACATCGCCTCCAACAGCTGGAGTGAACTCCCTGTCGTACCGGCCGGTGAAGGCGAAGAAGAAGGACCGGTCGCCGGCAGCGCGTTCGATCCGGTCTCCCAGAGCTTCTTTGCGTACGGCGACTACGAAGGCCACAGCCTCTACAGGTACAGCGTCACCGAACACAAGTGGACCCTCTACACGCTTCCGTTCGCCGTCAACGATGGAGGCCTGGTGTACGTCTCTGAACCCGGACGCCGCGGCATCTACGCGATCCAGGGCCAGGAGGGCACGGAATTCATCCGCTACACCACCCCCGAACCCTCGAGCGACCTGTCGCTTGAAACCTCCGCCACGCCCGGCAGCGCCGTGGTGGGACAGGATGTCACCTACACGCTCACGGTGAGCAACCACGGGCCATACGCGACCTCCGGCGTGAGCACCACCACGACCCTGCCCGCCGGCGTCACGCTGGTGTCCACGGCGTCCTCGCAGGGAAGCTGCTCGGGCACGACCACCATCCTCTGCAGCCTGGGCAGCCTCGGCGATGGCGAAACCGCCACGGTCACCATCGTCGTCGACCCATCGGCGTCGGGCGCGGCAACTGTCAGCTCCAGCGTCTCCAGCGAATCGCCGGACCCGGTCCCCGCCAACAACAGCTCGAGCGCCACAGCCACGATCGCGCGGGCCGGTGCCCCCACGCCCGCCACCGTGCCCGCGCCGACCCTGTGCTACAGCGCGCGCTCTGAGACCGTGCATTGGCGCCTGCCCGCCCACGTCGGGCAGGCAAGCGCAACCGTGACGGTGAACGGCACGCTGGTTGCGCGACTGTCGAGCGGGGCCCGATCCGCAACGGTGAGCATGGCGCGCATGCACGGAGGAACGGTCACCGTGACCGTCACCGCGCTCTCGCACACCGGAGCGCGCTATCAGACCGTGCGCGTGTTCCACCCGTGCACCAGCAAGCACCTCAAGCGCTCTCCGGGCTCGCTGTACCTTCACGCCGCACGGTCTCACCGCCGCTGAGGCACCGCAGGCGTCTCCGCCGCCGCGGCAGCCGGCGCGGCGGCGGATTGCCTGTGGTTTACTGGCGCCATGATGCGCCGACCAGCAGCATGGGCCGGGTCGGCCGCGCTGACCCTGGCCCTGGCCCTCGTCCTGGCCGCAGCGGGTCACCCGGGGGTTGCCCGCGCGCAGCTGGACCCTGCCGACACCATCTCGCTCTCGGCACCCAGCGGGCCGGCCTACGCGGACTACCCCTTCACCTTCACCGGAGCTGGCACCGTGGACGGCGGCGACGCCGGCAGCTACGGCGTTGAGGTTCTGTTCACGCCGAGCGCCTCGCGGATCCTGCGCGGCGGCTGCCCTGCCGACTTCAACGCCACCGCGCAGGCGATCGAGCAGGCCTACGGCGGACCCGACGTGATCGCCCTCTATTCGCAGCTCGGGCTGACCACGCCGGTGCTGCTGTATCAGGGCGCCTACACCTGGGCGGCCCAGGTCAACGGGGAATCGTCAAGACCATCACCGCCGCGGGCAGCTACATCGCCTGCGCCTATCTCGGCGATGAGCTCAGCGGCGAGACGTTCGCGACCTCTGCCCCGGTGCGGTTCACGGTGCTCGACGCGCCCGGCACCGGCAGGGCCCCAACCGGCTTCGGCGGCCCGCATGACACCTCCCACCACGGCCTGAGGATCGCGGCCAGGCACAATCGCGTTCGCTCGCCCGGCAGGAACCTGCTGAGCATCTCAGGCAGCTCTGACCCCGAGAACGGGCCAGCCGGGCTGATCGTGACGATCAAGTCGGCCAGGCGCTTCAACGGCTGCGCCGCAAACGACCAGCAGGACCTGCAGATCACCGAAGCCGACGGCGGGTCCGTGCTGGTGCGCTACGAGCAGGTCAGCGCGAGCTCAGCCGGCAACTTCTCATCACCGGTGGCGCTCAACTTCAGGCGGCGCCTGCGGAGCACGGCCGTGGTGTGCGCATACCTGGTGGACGGGTTCGGCGAGGACATCGCCGTGGGCTACCTGCGCCTCACCCCGCGGCACTAGGGGCGGCGCGCCTGGCGCACATCGACGTGGAGAGCTCCGCCGCGTCCGCGCCGACGCCGAGGGCCGGCCGGCCAAGCTAGCCGGGCATTCTGCGCGCGGCGCCGCGCGCGCGCCTTGACGGGCGCGCGATCAGCGCCAGCGAGCCCGCGCAGACGGCTGCGCCGAGTGCGATCGGCAGGCGGTCTCCGCCGACCCCGGCGAGCGCACCGCCCGCACCCGCTCCGAGCATCTGCCCGGCTGCCCACGCCGCGTTCATCAGCGCGGCGCCCAGGCCGTGATCCAGGCTGATGCGCTCGGCGGCGTCGGAGATCATGGCCATGGCCGGAGCCCAGAAGGCGCCGAGCGCGGCGGAGGCCAGCACGACGAGGCCGGCGAACACGATCTCGCCGTCGGAGAGGCCCAGCAGGACGAGCAGGCAGGCAGTCGTGGCGAGCCCGAAGCGCAGCGGCGTGCGGCGGCCGCGGCGATCCGACAGCGCGCCGACCGGTCGGCTCACGAGCGCCTCGCCTGCGGCGGCGATCAGGAACGTGGCGCCGATCGCGGGGGCGCCCGCGCCGAGCGCGTGCAGGCGCAGCGGAGCGAGCACGGTGATGATCCCGGAGACGCCCGCGGGCACGGCCACGAGCCACGCGCCGAGCGTCAGGCTGCGGTCGCCCAGCGCCCGGCGCAGCGCGGCGGCGGAGCTGCGAATGCCGGGCACGTGCGCGCTCGGCAGCCGCGCGGCGATGAGCATCAGCACCGCGGCCGCGCCGCCGACGAGGCTGAACACCGTGGCGCGCCCGGCGGCGCTTGCAAGCACGCCGAGCACGGGCCCGAAGACGGCGCCGCCGATGGCCCCGGCGAGGACGCTTCCGATCAGGGCGCCGCGCCGGCTCGGTGAGCCCTCGGCGGAGACCCATGCGATCGCACCGGCCCACGAGCAGGCGCCGCCGACGCCCTCCACGAAGCGCGCCGCGTCCAGCAGCGCGGAGCTGGCCAGGAACGCAAAGGCGGTGGTTGAGACGGTGAGCAGCGTGAGCCCGGCGAGCACCGTGGCCCTCGGCCCCGCGCGCGCGGCCAGCAGGCCGCCGGGCAGCGAGCCGGCGAGCGTGCCGATGGGATAGCTAGCGGTCAGCAGGCCGGCGGCTGCCTTGGTGAGGTGCAGCTCGTGCACCAGCGTGGGCAGCAGCGGTGCGATGACCGCGTAGAACAGCGTGTCCAGGAACACCACCGCGCTCATGCTCACTACCAGACGGCGCTCGAAGGTCGTGCTGCTCACGGACGCTCACGCTAGCTGCAGAGGACGCTCACAGGGTGTGCGGGCGCGCGGCGTGCACCTCGCGCGGTGAACGGCGCGGGCAGGCGCTCTATCGTCAGCGCGGTGAACGGCGCCACCGCCACAGTCACAGCTCGCGTGTGCAGCGTCAACGTGGGCCGGCCGCGGAGCGTGGCCACGGGAAAGCGCACCGTGCGCACCGCCATCTGGAAGGCGCCGGTGGACGGACCGGTGCGGGTGCGAGCGACGAACATCGACGGGGACGAGCAGGCGGACCTGTCCGTTCACGGCGGCGCGGACAAGGCGGTGTACGCCTACGCGCTGGAGGAGACGCGAGCGTGGGAGCTGGAGCTGGGCCGCGCGCTGGGAGCGGGAGCGTTCGGGGAGAACCTGACAACGGCGGGCGTGGACGTATCGGGTGCGCTGCTGGGCGAGCGCTGGCACATCGGCACAGCGGTGCTGGAGGTGGTGCAGCCGCGCCTGCCATGCTTCAAGCTGGGGCTGCGAATGGGCGAAGCGCGCTTTGTCAAGCGCTTCGCGCGCGCGTCGCGGCCGGGCGCCTACCTGCGCGTCATCCAGGAGGGAGACCTGGCCGCGGGCGATGAGATCACCCTCGAGCGCGACACGCTGCCCGAGCACGGCGTCACCGTGCGCATGGTGGCGGATGCGATGCTGCTCGACCGCGACCTGATCCCCGAGGTGCTCAGAGCACCGAACCTGCTGCCCTGGCTGCGCGACTGGATGACCGAGCAGCTGCAGTCCGAGGCCTAGCGCGGCGGCGAGCGCTGCGCTAGTGCCAGGACACGACCCTGCCGCGACCGTCGCGCGTCACCGAGACCTTGGCGTGGGTCGCCTCGGCCTCCTTTGCGCAGCGCTCGCGCCAGGCCCTGAGCGGGTGAGGGAGGCTCATCGGGGCTCCAGCTGTGCTGTTGCGGTGTGCATGTGTACGCATCGGATGCCCGCGGCGGGCCGGCAGCCGTACTTGGCCGCGAAGCCCGGTGGGGAGTTCCCGACTGCTGCCCGCAGCAGCCCCGGCTTCACGCGTGACGCGCCTGGGCCCGTTGCCCCTGACACTTTTGACGGTAGGCTCGGCGGCATGCGAACCAGGGTGGGGGCGATCGCGACCTTGGCGGTGCTCGTACTCGCGCCCGCGGTGGCGTCGGGGTTGGTGCGCAGCGCACCTGCCAGCGCGGCGGGTGCACCCATGGCGCAGGCGCCGCCGGGACAGGCCGCCCAGGAAACCGGCGAGGTGTTCATGGCGCCGCCAACGTCCTCGCTGGGCCAGGCGGCACAGCCGGTGGTGGACTTCCAGACGAGTGGAGGTGCGTCTGGTGAAATCCCACTGAACGGGCGTCTGGAAGGCCCGATTCTCGGCACTCGGCTGATCGACAGCTCGGCCGGCGCGGAACCCGCGGCTGCGTTCGTCCGCTACATGACGATCACCTCGGGTGCGGTGGCGGCGGTGTCGGTGCTTCGCCCCACCGTGGGGATCATCGGCCGGCCGTTCCTGACGTGCGCGGCGACCCGCTACACCTACCGCTACTCCCCCGGTGACGAATCGACGCTGGAAGCGTTCATGGTGCTGGACGCACGGCATCCCGGCAGCGTTCCGGCGCCGCTGCCGGGAATGGCGCCGGTGACGGGCCACCCCGGTGTGCTGCAGTCGCGCCTGGCGAGCACCGCGGTGATCGCCAGGCGCGTGCCGGGCGCCTGGCTGCTGGTGGCCTCCGGCCGCGAACTGTCGCAGCGCCTGACGTTGCTGGCACATCTGACGGGCAGCGTGCACCTGCGCGGGAGCTGATGTCAGCCGGCCTTCTTGGCCGCCTTCTCCGGCGCCAGCGAGTTGCCGGGTGCGATTTCCGAGCAGTTCTGCGGCGCGGGCACACCGAGGAAGCGGGCTGTCAGCCACGGCACCGCTTCGGCCAGCCACGGGGCGGCTCCCTCGATGTGCCCGAGGTGCTGGTATTCGGTGTAGTGCACGGACACGCCGCGGCTGCACCAGTCGCGGGCCAGCGTGCGCACGTCGCCGGCGATCATGACGCCGTCGCCGGGCCCGATGCCGGGCTTGTTGCCGGCGGTGCCTTCGAATTCTTCACCGCCGTTGCCCTGGCCGATGAGGAACGGCACGGTTGGTGTGCCGGTGCTGACGTTGAGCTTGTTGGCGGTGCGCACGAACACGGGGATGGTGTCCGGCGTCGGATATTGGGGCTTTGCGATCTCCGACCAGGTGAGGCCGGGCGTTGAGACCTCGTTGGTGATCGACCTGTCCTGATCCTCTTCGAGCAGCTGCTGCCCGTACGCGGTCAGGTAGGGCGTCAGGTCGAGGTGGAACGCGCGCGTGAGCCCGTCGAGCGACATTGGGATGATGGAGGCCCAGGTGCTGGAGCCTTCCACGTATTTGAGGTTGTGGGCCGGATCCACGAGCACCCCGCCCATCGCAGCGCCCACCAGGCGAGAGTTGATCTCAGGTGCGTAGCTGGGCGCGAGCACCGCGGCCCACTCGGTGGCGATGGCGCCGCCGGAGTAGCCGGCCAGGCCGACCTGGCTGTCCATGCTGAGGCCCGTGGCAGGCGAGCTGAGCGCGGCGCGCAGCGAGTCGAGCGTGTTGTAGCCGTACACCGGCCCGGCGGAGAAGTCGGCTTCCTCGCCCTCCGTGTCGGGGACGACCACCGTCTCGCCCGCGAGCAGCGCAGGCGTGATCAGGCCGGACTCGGCCTGGGCGATTTCACCACCCGAGTGGGTGCCACCGGCGATGGCGTAGGACGGGTCGTCTTCGGTGTTGAGGCTGTCGTAGAAGGACTGGTAGGAGACCACCGAGCTGCTCAGTTTCAGCGGCGGCAGCAGCACCGAGGTCACGTTGACGGTGGGCCTGCCGAGCTCCGAGGTGGAGCGATACAGGAGCTGCACCGCGGTGATCGGCAGTTCGATGCCCTCGATGTGCAGCGAGACGCTGCGGGTCTTCAGGACCGTCCCGGGGGCGATCTTCGCGAGGCTGGTCTTGCCTTCGTATCTGTAGAACGGATCCTTCGACGGTGGTTCGGCAGCCTGCGCGCTCGCGGCGGTGAGGGCTGTGACCAGCAGCGCCACCAAGAACCAGACCGCCCAGGCACGCCGCCTGTACGGCTCGTGCACCGTCACTCCACAAGAGCTCCCCAGCTTCATCGTCCCTCCCACGCAGATCGTTTCCCCAATGAGGTCACCAGCGGTTGACACGCCGGTCATCTCCGTCGTTTACACGCCGGCAGATCGGCGTCTACCCGGGGAACGCCCGGCTCAAACGTGTCCGGTCTAGCTCGGGGCGCGCTAAGTCGATGTCAGGGTCGCGAGCGCCCGCACGCGGTGGACACGAGCGCGAACGTAAGCAGGAGGACGAGCAGAGCGTTGAGCCCGTGAGCACGCCGAAGAAGACCGTTAGGGCGAGGGTGCTCCCGAGGCGTGGCGACGCAGCCACGGCTTCTTCGGCCCAGCGGTATTCGGCACTGCTCGGACTACGACTGCGTCATCTCCAGAGCTTGCGCCAGACACCGGTACGGCCCAAGGCTCTGCCCACGATGATGTTCTTCGCCCTGCGGCCCACGGAGCCCTTGCGGACCGCCCGCCCGCTCGCGCTGAGCCGTGCCGCTTTGTAGAGCTGCGACGTCAAGCTTTTGGCCATACGAAGCCTCCTTTTGTGGGCGTAAGTCTACCCTCCGTCGCGGCGCGGGCCAGCTGTGACGAGCGGGTCGCCCCCGCAGTCCGAGGCTGGCCGCGCCGCCCTAGAGCGACGGCGCGACCAGCCAGTGGAGGCCTGCGATCAGATGACGGCATTTATCTCGACGGCTTCTTCGTTTACCTCCGTGGCTTTCAACGTTACACCGACAGGTTCTGGTACGGCTGCACCGATCTTGAGCTTCAGTGCTTCTTCGGGTCCCCCTTCGAAGCGCGCCGGTTTCTGCGCTCCCTTCGCTTGCGTGAAGCCCCAGACCCCATTTGCCAAAGCCATGGTGTCCCGTTTGACTTCCGCGATGACCGAGCCGCTCAACATCATCTGAGCGGTGCCACATGCGAATTCGGCAATGGCGGTGCCAGCCTGCGGCCTCAACGCGAGACCAATCTTGTCCTTACTCGGTGATTCGCGGCTCGCCAGAATCACGCCCAAGGTCCCCGTCAGCGACTTCGATACGACTTCCCCAGCCACCTCGCCGGGGCTGGTGCATTTCTCTGCGGAGCCATAGCTGCAGCCCGCGAGATGCAGCGTGACGTCACTAAGTCCTCGGAGTCCAGAATATTCCCCTTCGCCGGTCTCCGTTTTGCAGATGACTAGCTGTTTGGCCTTGGTTTCTAGCTTTACTGTGGCCGAGGTACTACTTTTCGTCGTGAAGCGCCGTTTCAGGAGCGGGCTGGGACTTTCGAAGGCGGGGTACCATTCGTATGCCTTGGTTCCGCCCGATGTCGTGCAATTGGCGCTCCCAAAGCGGCCGGCGCCCCTCGCCGTCGCCTTGAGACAGCGCCCGAAATTTGGTGGTTCGGTCGTTGACGCCGGAATGAGCGGGTCGTCGACGCGTCCGTTAGCGACACCATCCTCGTCGCCCAGACCGCCGTCCGTTAGAGAAAGCGTGACAATGTTACCCGTGATCGTCGCGGCCGACGTGAGATTGACATAGCGTCCATTGACGAGCTTGTAGATCTGCGTCGGTTCGCTGCCCGGCGGAAGTTCGATGTTGACCTTTATGGTGCCGCCCACTGGTACCTGGGTGACCTCATAGCTCAGCTTGCCGACGAGCGCGACAGCCCCGTTCGGTAGGCCTCCGCCGTCTTCTTCTACGTGTTCGGCGGTGAGACCGGTGACCTGTGTCCCGCTTGGGCTGGTTACCGTCACGGTGCCTTTCGCGCGTCCGGCGGAGGTCGCGGTGGAGTAGTTCTGGAAGCTGATGATTTGTGTTTGGTCTTGGGTGATGCCGGCGATGCTGAAGTTGGTGGGTAGTAGTGATGGGATGTCGGCGGGTGGCGTGACTTGGATTTGTGGTTCGCCGGCCAGGTCAGGGAGCGAGAGGGTCGCG